>Ga0209541_10008051_pt1 | contig 17531 bp, 19 predicted proteins | sample RifCSPlowO2_01_FD_184027 | JGI IMG/M metagenome (GOLD analysis project Ga0209541, IMG submission 184027) | Groundwater microbial communities from Rifle, Colorado - Rifle CSP2_plank lowO2_0.1 (SPAdes) (version 2) | ecosystem: Environmental > Aquatic > Deep subsurface > Groundwater | place...
ACTCGTATCAAGAAAGAATTAATCAGGGCCTGGAACCTGAAAATTTTGACAAGGAATTTCTGCGATTGTGGTTTAAGGAAAACTCTGACCCATACAGGGATGAAAAAATGCCAGATGCCCCGGCCGATATGGTAGCGGAACTCTCTCGCCGTTATATTCAGATATGCGAGCAGATAACAGGCGAACCGTTTGTTCATGATTTTTCTCAGCCGATTATGGAGAGAATTAAAAATAATCTTAGCACCTATGCCCAGTAAATCCGCCAACAATCCGCTCTGCGCCGTCTCGCCCATAGACGGACGCTATAAAAAATACACCGAACCCTTGGTTAAGTATTGGAGCGAGTGCGCCAGTATGAAATACAAAATAATCGCCGAAGGGGAATACTTGATCGCCCTCGCCGAAGAGAAGGGGGTAAATTTGAGAAAATTCTCGGCCAAAGAAAAAAACATTATTCGGAATTTGTATAATTTTCGGGAGCAGGAAGCCGCGATAATCAGCCAAATAGAATTAACCGGTTATAAAAACATTAAAGCCACCAATCATGATTTCAAAGCGATAGAATATTATATAAAAGACAAATTAGGCAGGACCAGTCTGCGGGATGTTTTAGAATACGTGCATTTCGGCCTGACCTCCGAGGACGCAGGCAACATCGCCTACGCTTTAATGCTGGGAGAGAGTTTGAGAAATGTGTATTTGCCGGAAATTAAAATAATAATAAACAAAATAGAAAAACTGGCGAGAGAAAATAAAAATATCCCGATGCTGGCGCGAACTCACGGCCAACCGGCCTCGCCCACCACTTTGGGCAAGGAATTCCGGATTTACGCCGAAAGATTAAACCGCCAACTGAAACAGCTCCAGACTCACAAATTAGCAACCAAATTAAACGGCGCCACCGGCAACTATAATGCTCTCTATGCCGCTTACCCTCGCATGGATTGGCTGAAATTTTCCCAAAAATTAATATATAGCATCGGCCGGGAGAGGGGAGTCGCACTGGAAGCAAACATTTTCACTACCCAGATAGAGTCGCATGATAGCTATGTTGAGCTTTTTGATATTATGCGGCGGATTAATTATATCATTATTGACTTCAATCAAGATATGTGGAGATATATTTCCGATGGCTGGCTCCTGCAAAAGCCGAAGATAGGGGAGATAGGCTCTTCTACTATGCCACACAAAATCAACCCCTGGTTTTTGGAAAATAGCGAAGGCAATCTCGGAATGGCCAACGCTTTGTTTGAATTTTTCGCACGCAAGTTACCCATTTCCCGACTACAGAGAGACTTGTCGGATTCCACCGTGCTTCGCAATATCGGCACGGCTTTCGGCCACAGCTTGATAGGTTTTAAATATCTCAATAATCAGCTGGGCAGAATCGCGGTGAATAAAGAAAAAATGTTAAAGGATTTGAACAGTCATCCCGAGGTAATCACTGAAGCCATCCAGACCATTCTCCGCCGAGAAGGCGTAGAAATGCCTTATGAAAAACTTAAGGAACTCTCCCGGGGAAGAGAAATAATCCTGGCCGATATTCACCAATTCATAAACAGCTTAAAAATCAGCGAAAAGGTCAAAAAAGAACTCCTCCGCATCACCCCCACAAACTACACCGGCCTGGCCACCAAACTCGCTAGCCAGAAATAACATTGTAATATTTTATAAAATTATATAATAACCAGTTACTTTACTTAACTAAAGTACTTTACTTAACTAAAGTAGATAAATGAAAGAAAAAGAAACTAAAATTTGTCAAAATTGCAAACAAGACTTCACTATTGAGCCTGATGATTTCGGGTTTTATGAAAAAATCAAAGTCCCGCCACCGACATTTTGCCCGGAGTGCAGAATGCAAAGACGCATGGCTTGGCGCAATGAGAGAACATTACATAGAAATAAGTGTGCGATGACCGGTAAAAATGTTGTTAGTTGTTTTTCAAAAGATTCTCCATTTACTGTCTATGAAAGAGATATTTGGTGGAGCGACAAATGGGATCCATTAGAATATGGTCAAGAATACGATTTTTCGAGACCTTTTTTTGAGCAGTTTAGAAAATTACTTGAAAAAGTTCCACTGCCAAATCTTTTTATCGGCAAATGTGTTAATACTTTCTTTCTTTATGATTGTAAAAATTGCATAAATTGTTTTGGGTGCACAAATCTTCGCAATAAATCTAATTGTATGTGGAATGAGCAGTTAACTAAAGAAGAATATGATAAAAGGCTGAAAGAATTAGATATAGGCAGTGTAAAAAACCTAGAAAAAGCCAAACAGAAATTTGAAGCGCTACGCTTAAAAGCATTGAGGAGGTTTGCTAATATTTTAAATTCAAAAGATGTTTCCGGGGATAATATTATACATGCCAACAATTGTTATTACTGTTTTGATATCGCAGAAGATATGAAGGATTGCAAGTACATAATGAATTCGGCGACACAGCTGTACACGAGTTATGACGGTTATGGAGTCGGAGCCAATACTGAATTATTATATGAAGCTATGGACTCAGGTATTAACGGATCAAGACAACTGTTTGGTCTAACACTCTGGGAATGCCTTAATGCAGAATATTCGTTTAATTGTCACGGGTGTAATAATATTTTTGGTTGTGTAAATCTACGCAAAAAAGAATATTGTATTTTTAATAAACAGTATTCAAAAGAAGAGTTTGAAAAATTACGAGTCCGAATTATCGAGCATATGACTAAAATGCCTTATGAGGATAAAAGAGGCAGGCTTTATTTTTATGGAGAATATTTTCCCGCGGAAATTTCCCCATTTGGATATAATGAAACAGTGGCACAGGATTACTTTCCTTTATCCAAAGAACAAATTTTAGAAAATGGCTACAATTGGATTGAACGAGAAAAACCCGAATACAGTGCGACTTGCAAGTCTCAAGATTTACCAGATCATATCAAAGATATTGACGAAACAATTTTAAGAAAAGTTATAGAATGTAAGCTTTGCAAAAGAGTCTATAAAATTATAGAGGACGAGTATAAATTTTTAAGGAAATTCAATCTCCCAGTTCCACATAATTGTTTTGAATGTCGTCATCAAGAGCGATTTAAATTGGTAAATTTTCCACGGCTTTATAGTAGAAAGTGTATGTGTACTAAAAAGCACCCGCACCATAATGGAAAGTGTGAAGTAAAATTCGAAACAAGTTATGCCCCAAACCGCCCGGAAATTGTGTATTGCGAGAAATGCTATCAGCAGGAGGTTTACTAGCCTCTGGCTAGTTTACTAATCGTCTAAATCCGGGTAAGATGGAGATATGGCTGGCAGAATAATTTTTTCTTTTTTTCTTTTGATTTCCGTCCTCTTTTGGCCTTTTTGGTTTTCGGTTCTTCTGGCTCTCGGCGGCATGGCTTATTTTAAAACATACTGGGAAGCGGCGGCGCTTCTTCTGCTCTCGGACTTGCTCTTTGGCGCGAGCGAAGCCAGATTCGGCTATTTTGTTTTCGTGTCTTTGTCGCTGGCCGTTCTCTGCCTGATGTTCATTGAGGCGCTGAAAAAGAAAATGCGTTTGTCGCCGACAATTCAAAAATGATAAAAAGAATCCAGAGAAAAAGAAAAATCAGAAATGCCGACTTCGTGGAGCCGGATGAAATTTTTTTGGATTCCAGGAATATGCCCAACTTCAATCTCCAGCAGTTTGAGGGCCGAATAGAAAAGCCTATCGGCAAAAACACGATTATTTTCACGGGAATTTTTTTCATTCTTGTTTTGATGATTTTTTCCGGCCGACTGTTGTATCTCCAGGTAGTGAAGGGCGAGGCGTATCTAGAGAGGAGCGAAGGTAATACTCTAGAAAAACACATTATCTTCGCGGAGCGGGGGATAATCTACGACCGCAATAATAAAGAAATTGCCTGGAACCAACAAACTGTGGACACGCCCTTTCCCGCGCGCGCTTATCTTTCGCCGGGCTTTTCCCACTTGCTGGGTTATATTAGTTATCCGGCGGAAGACAAAAATGGCGTTTTCTGGCAGACCGAATTTAAGGGGTTGGACGGCCTGGAGAAGCAATACAACGATATTCTCAAAGGCGAAAACGGTGGAAAAATCGCAGAGGTGGACGTCAAAGGCGAAATTCAATCCGAGAATATAATCAACCCGCCACTCGGAGGAGAGGGTCTTTACACCACTGTGGATTCCCGCATTCAGGGTGAATTATTTCGGCTGATAGAAAACCTGGCCCGAAGCCAAGCCTACAACGGCGGGGCGGGTATAATAATGGACCTCCGGGACGGCGGCATAATTTCCTCGGTTAGCTATCCGGAATACAATGCGGAAATCCTCTCCCGAGGCAAGGAAAAAGAAATCATAGACAATTACCTTAGCGACAAACGGAAAGTTTTTCTGGACCGCACCATCTCCGGCCTCTACACTCCCGGCTCCATCATTAAACCCTTCCTCGCCTTGGGCGCGCTTGCCGAAAACATCATCGACCCGGCTAAAAAAATTCTCTCCACCGGTTCAATTTCCATTCCCAATCCTTACCGGCCTGGAGAAAATTCGGTTTTCAAGGACTGGCGGGTCAACGGCTGGACGGACATGCGGCAAGCTCTGGCGGTTTCCTCGGACATATATTTTTACACCATCGGCGGCGGCTTTGAAGACCAGAGGGGCTTGGGTATTGTCAATATAGAAAAATATATCCGACTCTTTGGTATCGGTGAGAAAACCGACGTGGATTTGCCGGACGAGAAGTCCGGCACCATCCCCAATCCGGAATGGAAGATGAAAAACTTCGCCGGCGACCCCTGGCGCATCGGGGACACTTATAACTCCTCCATCGGCCAATACGGCTGGCAGGTAACTCCGATTCAGATGCTCCGAGCGATAGCGGCTATCGGCAACGACGGCAGACTACTGGAGCCGCATTTTGTTTTGGACAAAAACGCGCCGGCTACGCTCCAAATTATGAACCTGCTCGAAAAGGATTTTGCGATAGTGCGCGAGGGTATGCGCCAGGCGGTATCTTACGGCACGGCAATAGCTTTGAATGTGCCTTATGTCGAAGTGGCGGCGAAGACGGGCACGGCTCAAGTTGGCGTGTCGAAAAATAAAGTTAATTCCTGGGTGGTGGGTTTCTGGCCGGTGGAGAATCCTAAATATGCTTTTACTGTAATGATGGAGAGCGGACCCTCCTCCGGCGCCACCGGAGCAACCTCGGTCATGCGCGGGCTTTTGGACTGGATGTCACAGAACGCGCCGGAGTACTTAAAATAGAGTTTGCCAATCCTGACCCTTTTGAGATATAATAGTAGAATGAGCAGAATAAAAACATTATTCGTTTTGGGCATTTGGATAGCCATCTTACCCTATCTGGGATTTCCGTCTTCGTGGAAAAATATTCTGATTACTCTCTCCGGCTTGGGGCTGGCGTTCTTGAGCTACCTAATCCGCCGAGAAGAGAGAATCGTCAAAAAGGAGAAAACTTTTGACAATTTTTCCGAGAACGGCAATTTCAAAGAAGAAACGTCGGCGGAAGAGAAAATATAATATTATGCTTTATGTAAAGAAAACTAGACGCATATTAATTGCCGCCGCGGCATTGGTTTTGATTTTTCTGGCGGGTGTTTATGTGGGCTTCCGCAACCAGCCGGCTATCAATAAATTGACTAATATCTCCGGAAAGGAAACAGTCGCCGCCATCACCGCCGACTTTTCGCCGTTTTGGGAAATATGGAATGAAATTAATGACAAGTACCCGGGTGCCGCGGCAATCTCCGACCAAGAGAGAGTTTACGGGGCTATTGCCGGCCTGGTCGGCTCTCTAAACGACCCCTACAGCGTATTTTTCAAGCCGGAAGAAGCCAAGATGTTTGAGGAGGACATCGCAGGAACCTTCCAGGGCATCGGCGTAGAAGTGGGCATCAAAGACAAAGTGCTGACCGTTATTGCCCCGCTCAAAGGCACCCCGGGGTATAAAGCCGGCGTCCAATCCGGCGATCAAATTTTAAAAATAGACGAAACCGTTACCACGGACATAACTATTGAAAAAGCCATAGAACTTATCCGCGGGGAGGCCGGCTCTGTGGTTACCCTCACCATTTTGCGCGAAAAAGAAACCCGGCCGATAGAAATAAAAATCGTCCGCGACACCATCAATGTGCCGACTTTGGACACAGAACTCCGGCTGGACGGGATTTTTGTCATCAAGCTCTACAGCTTCTCGGCCAATGCCGCCGACCTCTTCCGCGCCGCTATTCGGGAATTTGCCGAGGCCGACACCGACAAAATGCTTCTGGATTTAAGAGGCAACCCCGGCGGCTATCTGGACTCCGCGGTGGACATGGCGAGCTGGTTTCTGCCCGGCGGCAAAACTATCGTCATTGAGGACTACGGCGGAGAGAATAAAGAACAAAAAGTTTATCGCAGCCGGGGCTATGATGTTTTTACCGATAGATTAAAAATGGTCATTCTCATAGACGGCGGCTCCGCTTCCGCTTCTGAGATTCTAGCCGGCGCTCTCCAAGACCACGACCGAGCCAAGCTGGTCGGAACGGAAACTTACGGCAAGGGCTCGGTGCAAGAAGTTGTCAAAGTAACCTCGGACACCCTGCTTAAAATCACGGTGGCCAAGTGGCTCACGCCCAACGGCGTATCCATATCCGAGACAGGCTTAACTCCGGATTACAAAGTGGAGTGGAGCGAAAAAGATTTTGAGAGTGGCCGGGACCCGCAGATGAATAAAGCTTTAGAATTATTATTAAAACCATGAGAGTAATTTTTCTACAAGACGTGCCCAGGGTAGGGAAGCGGCACGATATCAAAGAAGTCAGCGACGGCTATGCTCTGAACTTTCTTTTGCCGCGTCGCCTGGCTGTGCTAGCCACTTCGAAAGCAATGATAGAGCTCGAAATCCGACAAAAAGAAGTGATAATAGAAAGGGAAGTGCAAGAAAGTCTTCTACTTAAAAATTTAGAAGAAATAAAAGGAAAAACCATCACAATCAAAGCAAAGGCAGACGAAAAGGGACATCTTTTTGCTCAGATTCACAAAAAACAAATAATCGATAGCATGAGAAGCGAGTATCACGCTGAAATAAGCGAGGAATTTATCGTTTTAGAAAAACCTATCAAAGAAGTAGGGGAGTTTGAAATCCCTATTTCAATCAAGGGCAAGAAATCTTCCTTTAAACTTATTGTGGAGAAAATATAGATTTAGAAAATGAAATTAAATCCGCTGACAGAAGAAGAGAAGAAAATAATACTAGAGAAGGGAACAGAGGTTCCTTTTTCCGGCGAGTATGAGAATTTTGATAAACAGGGGACTTATGTTTGCAAAAGATGCGATGCAAAACTTTATCGCTCCGAAGATAAATTTGATGCGAAATGCGGCTGGCCAAGTTTTGATGATGAAATTGAAGGCGCAGTAAAGCGTACAACTGACGCGGATGGCATGCGCACAGAAATAACTTGTAGCAATTGCGGAGCCCACTTAGGCCACGTTTTCACCAGTGAGGGAATGACCCCTAAAAATACTCGCCACTGCGTAAATTCAATCTCTTTGAAGTTTTTCCAGAAATAGATCATAGTGCTTTAATTCTTCCATAGATATACTGAAAATAAAAAATTTCAACAGATGATGAAACTAATTTCTGATTACATAATACAAATCTAGCTACTTTATCTAAGTAAAGTACTTTAGTTTGTTAAAGTAACTGAAAAATAGGCAAATTGTCAGGGTTTTCAGGGTAGGATATAATAAAATTATGGAAAATCCAATAGAGAATAATGCATTAAGAATTGAAACAATAAGAACACCAGAAGGTAGTGAGGTTTCGGTCTGTCCCCAGCGAGGTGGAATTATTACTTCAATAAAATTTCAAGGTCGTGAAATTCTTTACTTAGACCCAGTAACATTACAGGATCCTAATGTTAACGTGAAAGGAGGCATTCCAATACTTTTCCCAAATGCTGGACCTCTTGAAAACCCACAATATCCGAACCTAAAGCAACACGGTTTTGCTAGAAATTCTTCTCAATGGAGATTAGAAAGAATGAATAGGGGATTCCAAGAAACATTAGTATCCGACATAGATACAAATGCAGTATTCCCACATGACTTTCGTTTTTCCTTAATAGGGAGTTTTGAAGAAAATGGATCTTTTTCAATTAATGGAGAAGTAGAAAATACAGGAGAAAATAATTTACCGCTTTCAATGGGGCTACATCCATACTTTAAAGTTCCGCAAGGTAAAAAAGGAGAAATTAAATTTAATTTTGAAGGAGGTAAGTCTGTAGAGGAACAAGTAGAATTGTGGGCAAATGGACAAGCAATTTCTATTGATAATCCAGGGGTGAACAATCCTAATGCCACAATAGAAGTAATAATTCCATCACTGGGAACATTAATAATTGATTTATCGCCGGAGTATAAAAAAATTTGGATATGGTCTATGGTTGGTAAAGATTTTATTTGTATTGAACCAATAATGAGAGATGCAGGAGGTCTTATTGAAAATCCAGAAAATATTCCACCAAAAAAAACATTACATACTCGTGTTAATTTTAAATTAAAAGAATAAATAACAAAAATCCCCACAAGAGGGGATTTTTGGTTTAGACTACGTTTACTACTTTTTTGACAGCGGTTCTACCGTTAAAAGATGTTTTGCGCCGGGAAGAAAATTTGACCTTACCGTCGCGGAGGGCGAAAAGAGTGTGGTCTTTGCCCACAGATACATTAGTGCCCGCCATAATGGCTGTACCGCGTTGACGGACGATAATACTGCCAGATTTAGCTATTTGCCCATCAGCTAGCTTAATACCGAGGTATTTCGGGTTTGAGTCTCTTAGGTTTTTGGCTGTACCGCCGGCTTTTCTATGCGCCATGTTGTTTTAAATAATTTATGCTAAAATAATCACGTCCAAACTTTACACTATTATATGGAAAAAATCAAGCATTTTTGGGGAAGCGAGGAGGGTAAAGATATTTTGGTGATAATCATCATCATTCTTTTAGGATTAGCGTCTTTTGAGCTCGGCAGACTATCCAAAAGCGACCGGCGGGGAGGCATAGAGATAGAGTATCCGGAAATCCTAAATGAGGCAAAAACAGAACAAGGAGCGAATGTTATCTTAGCCGGCGAAGCGCCTAGGGTGGCAACTCCGACAATTCTTGGCAAGGCGTTTTTCGCTTCCAACCGCGGACAGAAATATTATTCCGTCGGTTGCGCCGGTGGCAAGACCATTAAACAGGAAAACAGAATTTATTTTAACTCCGCGGCGGAAGCCGAATCCGCCGGCTATGAGAAATCCGACAGTTGTAAGTAAGTATTAGCGGGGGAGGGGTTAAAAAACCTATATTTTAAAATAGACTGCGTGTCGCACAATATATGTTGTTAGCATACTAGATATTTACCCCTGGAGAGTTTAATTCAATATCCGTGGGCAATTTGTCGCGGATGCGCTGCATATTGTCAATAAACGGCCGCCAGAAAAGGGTGACCCAGACATCGTTCCAAAGATACGAGGCCGGCCGTTTGAGATACGTATTCCAAAAGCCGGTGCTTTCCTCTTCCACATAATTGAGGTTATCCTTCACATCCGGGTTCTGGGACACTTCCCGCAGACTGACGCCAAAGTAGCCCAAAACAACGATAACCAGAACACCAAGCAAGAGAAGGCCGATGATGCTTATGCCCCGATTTTTTTTATCGTAAAACATTTTGAAAAGTTGTCTTAAACCAATTCACCGCGTCGGAGATGCTGATGTTGAAATATTTCATCAGAAAAAGCAAAACAATGATGAAAATTATAAGCTGGAGAAAGCCGCCTTGGGAATTTTTGGCGATTTTAGACATAATTGTATTTTAACATTATCTTCGGTAGGGTGGCAAGTAATACATCGGGTCCAAATAGGCGTTCACAGCCGAGATGGGCTGGGTCAAGACCCGGCCGGGACAGGACTTGCTGGGCAGGGTTTTAAGCTCCACTGCGTCCCGGGCATAAACGGAGACATGCAAGTGCGGTCCCGTAGAATAGCCCGTATTGCCGCTATAACCGATAATTTGGCCCCGAGCCACACTTTGGCCAGGAGAAACCTTAACCAGCGACATATGGCCGTAGGTGGCCGCCAGGCCATTGTTAAATTTAAGTAGGGCGAATCGGCCGAAAGACACCCCGGCGCATTGTACATCCGTATCCCCTACGCCCGCTACTACCCCGTCTGCCATAGCTTTAATCGGCGTACCCATGGCCGCGCGGAAGTCCACGCCATTATGCGTGCCGGAGGCGTAGAGGCGCTTGCCGGCTTCAGTTTTGCCGAAAAATTGGGTGACGTAAATATAGTCCAGTGGCCAAGACAAAACCCCGGCGCTGGGCAGTTTAGCGGGGTCCAGGATATACTGCAGAGCTGATTCGTAGTCTCTTAACTCTTTTTCAAAAGCCAGCTTCTTGGTCAGGCGGTCTTGCAAAAGTTTTTGATAATTGGCTTCGTTGTTTTTCGTCTCCGCCAGAAGTTTTTTCTTCTCCGCGGTGTTTTGGTCAACTATCCTTTTTTGGTCCGCTAGTTTGGCGTTGAGGATGAGTAGTTCATTTTTCGCTTTAACCGTTTCGTCCCGCCGGTCCTCAAGTTCTCCTTTTATTTCCCTAAGTTCTAGGATGGCGTCCCGCATCCGCAGGGAGACGGTAGCCATGTCTTCAATATCATCCCAAACCTCCGAGAAGGAGCGCGGAGAGAGAATCGTTTCCAACAGGGAGTTCTGCTCCAATTCGTTTGTCCTCCTTATTTCCGCCCCGATGGCACTCTCGTTGAGCGCGATGGCGCCCTCTTTGACATTGATGTCTTTGCCTAGGGTCTGGATTTTTAAATTAGTCTGGTCTATTTTGTCCCGAGTAATAGCTATGTCCGCCGCCAGTTTTTTGCGGGTAATATCCAGAGTCTTAATGGAACTATTGAGTGAATTTTTTTCCTGGGAGAGGCTGTTGAGCTCCCTTTCAAAAGCGGCTATTTCCTGCTCCAGGCGGGTGATGTCGGCGCTCTTTTCCCTTATTTTGGTATTTAATTCTTCTTTGGTCTGCGCGTCAGAAAAAACAAAAGGCGCCAAGAGAAAAAGCGCGACTAAAAAAAAACTAAATTGCTTTTTGTAATCTCTCAATTGTTTCATTTTTTCCTAAAATCTCGGCGATGGTAAATGGGTCTGGAGACTGGTCGAGCCCGGAGAGAGCCATGCGCACCGGATGGAGAAGTTCTCCCCTACTGGGAAGTTTATCCGCTAGGGTCATGAGCGCTTCCTTTACTTTCTCCGTGGTAAAATTACTTTCCGAAATTTCTTGGAGCACCCTAATGGCCGTTTTTAAATTTGTAATAATCTGCTCCGCTCTCATCCCTTTGTATAAAAGTTTTTCTTTCGGGAAGACCGGCGATTTAAAAAAGAAGTCTAACTCCCCTGCCCCGGCTAGGACCCGGACATCGCCCCATTTTGAAATCCGTTCAAAAATAACAGGCACAAGCTTTGGGTTTTGCATATCTTTCGGCAGATTTTCTAAAATATTTTTTTTTATTTCTTCCTTTGGTAATTTTTTGAGATGCTCTTTATTTATCCAATTTAATTTATCTTCACTCATTCGGGCGCCGGACTTTTGGATTTTCTCAAGCTCAAATGTTCGGACAAGCTCTTCCCGGGTAAAAATCTCCCGCTCGTCCCCGGGATTCCAGCCCAGGAGCGCTAGGAAATTTATAAAAGCGTCCGGCAGATAGCCCTCCTCGTGGTACTCCAGGAGGTCTTTGGCGCCGTCCCGTTTGCTTAATTTCTTTTTGCCGTTCCGGCCGAGGATTACCGGCAAGGTGGCGAAGTGGGGCGGCGTTATGTGGAGCGCTTCGTAAAGCGACAGAAATTTGGGAGTGGAAGAAATAAATTCTTCCCCGCGCATGACATGAGTTACACTCATTTCGATATCATCCACGATGTGGGCGAAGTTGTATGTCGGATAGCCGTCGCTTTTGATTAAGATAAAATCATCTAGCGCTTCCGGTCCGGCAGAGAGATCGCCGTAAACCAGATCCTGCCAGTGGTAGCGTTTTTTCTCGGGTATTTTAAATCTTAAAGCATTGCCGTCGGGATAAGCGTGACCTGTCTTAATTAATTTTTCTCCCCATTTTTTGTAAATCGGCAAGCGCTCGGACTGAAAATATGGGCCTTCGTCCCAGTTGAGGCCGAGCCATTGGAGCGACTTCATAATGTGTAGGGCAGAGCCCGAGACTTCCCTCTCCTTGTCCGTATCCTCAATCCGCAAGATAAAAGTGCCGTTATTTTTCTTGGCCCAGAGCCAAGCATAGAGCGCTGTCCGGACAGAACCCGCGTGCATAAAACCGGTAGGGCTCGGCGCGAATCTGGTTACGACTTTCTCGGTCATAATCCCATTCTAGCATTTCAGGCTTCGTGACTCAAAGCCATCTTGATTAACTCTTCAGCGATGGTTGCCGCCGCGCCGGATTTGTGGAAAGCTTTGGCATTCCTGGCCATCTGCTCGGAGGTTTTTTGGTCGCCGACGATGCGGTCAATTTCCGAATTCAAGATATTGCCGGTCATATTGGCCTCTTCAATCACACTGCAAGCCCCAGCATGGGCGTAAGTAAAAGCATTTTTCTTGGAGTGGCCGCCGTGGGACTCGGTGAAAGGCACCAAAATGGAGGGTATGCCCCAGGCAGCTATTTCAAAAAGAGTGGAGCCCGCCCGGGAGATAATGAGCGTGGCGGCGCCGGCGGCCATTTTGATGGCTAGAGGATTTAAAAAAGAAATGGGCATGTATCGGGATTTGTTGGGATTATCTGAAAGTATAACTTCCGCTCGGCCAGCAACCATTTTGAAGTTTCTGACCCCCGTCTGATGGATGACTTGATAATTTTGGAGGAGCCGAGGCAGGGCGTCCAAGACGGTGTTGTTGACAAGTTCCGCGCCCTGGGAACCGCCAATCACCAGAACTACCGGAATATTGGACTCCAGTTTGAAGTATTTAATCGCCTCGCCGCGGGGCGATGGGTGTTCTATTTCCGCCCGGATGGGCTGGCCGGTCCAGGCCACTCGCTCCCGCGGGAAATAATCCGCCGCATCTTTGAAGGAAACGGCAATCCTTTTGGCGAAACGGCCGGCCCACTTATTCACTCGGCCGGGCGAAGAATCGGACTCGTGGATAAAAACGGGAATCCGGAGAAGCCGGGCGGCGAGAACGGCCGGAAAACTGGCATAGCCGCCCTTGCCGAAAACCACGTCCGGATAAATTGAAAACATTTTGTAAATTGCGTTTATGGCGCCGAAAAAAATCTTGAAAATATCAAAGAAATTACGGAAGGAAAAATAAGTGCGGAGTTTGCCGGCGCCGACCTTCTCAAAAATAAGTCCCTGCTCCAAGAGCACTTCCCGGTCGTAGGGGCCGGAGGAAACGAAAAAGAGCTTAGACCCCAGGATTTTCTCCCGGTCTATTATTTGATTAACTTTTTCCGCCACGGCGATAATGGGATAAAAATGCCCGCCGGTGCCTCCTCCGGTAAAAACTATCTTCATAAATTAAGCGCTGAACTTGGATATTTGTAAAACTATACCGATGGCCGCCAGGTCTATCATGTAAGAAGTGCCTCCATGGCTCATGAATGGCAACGGCACTCCGGTCAAAGGCAGGACTCCGACCACGGAAGCAATGTGCATAAACGATTGCGCCGTAATCAGTATAACAATTCCGGAGACCAAAAGTCTACTGAATAAATCCGGGGCCCTATTGGCAATGCGAAAACCCAAGAGGGCGAAAAAGAGATACAACAAGATAAGAGCAACGGCCCCCACGAAACCGAATTCCTCCCCCACCACCGCGAAGATAGAATCCCCTTGCGGCTCCGGCAAGTAACTGAATTTCTGGATACTCTGGCCATAACCCCGACCCAGGATTTCTCCCGAACCCAAGGCGATTAAAGACTGCTGAATCTGGTAAGAGGCGCCCTGGGGGTCGGAAGACGGGTCTAAGAAAGTTTTGATTCTGTCCTGGAGATATGGCGTAAAGGCGGCGAAAACACCCAAAGAAAAAACAGTCAACAGGCCGAAGGTAAAAATATACTTGAAGGGCACTCCGGAAATAAAAAGCATGGAGAGGCCGGTAACCGCAATCAGGATGAAGCTCTTGGTGTCCGGCTGATTTAAGAGGAGGAGAGCGATGACAGAAAGCATGGCGACCAGGGGCAATAAACCGAAGCGGAAATTCTGCACTCGGTTTTTGACCCAAGACAGCCAGGCGGCGAAGAAAATCACAAAACCGAATTTCAAAATCTCCACCGGCTGAAAAGAAAAAGAACCCAGGGTAATCCAGCGGAGAGCTCCCGTGCCCCGATTGGACCCGACTCCGGGGATGAAAACGGCCGCGGTGACAAGGAGGGCGATAATAAAAATAAAAAAGGAATATTTGCGCCAGAATTTATAATTTATCTTAAGGGCCGCGTACATGCCAACCAGGCCCAAGCCTAAGCCCAGCACCAGCTGGCTCTTCAAAACCGCGCGGAAAGTGTCCGCGCTCTTGGCCAGAATACCCAAAGAAGCGGAAACAAACATCGCCAAGCCGACGATTACCATTAAAAAGATAGTGAAAAGAAATGTTTTGTTTATTTTCTTGCTTTTCATATTACTTACCCAAAACGGCCAAAATTATGCCGATAATGGCGAATATCACCGACAGAATCCAAAAGCGCATAGTCACCTTGTAAGCCGGCCAACCGAGACTCTCAAAGTGATGATGAATCGGCGCCAGTCGGAACAGCCTTTTACCGCCGCGCAGTTTTTTGGAAGCAAATTGCAAAATTACCGAGAACGAGGTGATAAAAAGAGGCATCGCCACTACCGGCAGGATAAAAACGGAGTCGGTTAAAAAAGCCAGAGTGGAGAGAGTAATAGTCAGTCCGATAATGCCTGTCTCCCCCATATAAAACCGCGCCGGCGGAATGTTAAACCAAAGAAAGGCCAAAATAGCGCCAGTCACCGCTCCGGCGAAAGCGGCCAGGTCAATTTGATTGTTGGCGAGAGCGATAACCGCGTAAGCGCCGAAGATAGAAGCCAAAACTCCCCCGGCGAGACCGTCTAGGCCGTCAATTACCGAACCGGAGAAAGTAGCCAGGGCCGTGAACATAAAAAAGGGAATAATCAGAGCGCCGAGATAAAGCTCTCCGCCGAAAGGAATATGGATCCCGGTCATCTCAAGCTTATAATAAAACCATACTCCGATGAAGAGAGCAATCAAGGCGACCAAGCAGGCCTTCCACTTGCGCCAGGAGGCGTCATCGCGGGCGAATTTGCCGTGGCCGTAAATCTGAATCAAGTCATCCCACAAACCTAAAAACGAGCCGAGAAGCAGGGTAAAAAAGGGTATCAGCGTCTGGCCGCGACTCAAGAAATTCATCTTTATAAAAAAAGGAGAGGGTGAAAAAATTGAAAGCAGGTAAAAAATGGAGGTAGTTACCAGGACTGAACTCCAGATTATTATGCCGCCCACCCGAGGAGTTTTGAGCTCATCGGATTCGTTGTGTATTTTCTGAAATTCCACTGAGAGACCGTTGCCATTCCGCCCGTGGCCTTTCCACATTCTGTATTTGTAGAAAAAGTGAGTGCAAAGGGGCGTAATAAAAAGCCCCAGAAAGAAAGCCGAGGCCGTCGGCGCGAAAATTTTCACCACATCCCACAACTGCATGGATTGATTGTATCAAAAATTATGGCGGATTAATAGACTAGCCAGAGGCTAGTTTACTAGTCTTTGGCTAGTAAACTTCTTGCTGATAGCATCGCTCGCAATAGACTATCTCTGATCGGTTGGGAGCGTAGGAAGTATCAAATTCATTAACGCACCCTTCTTTCATACATTTTCGATGCCAGAGTTTAAAAGGATTTCTTTTGGCAAGTCGCGCCTCGTGCCGGCAGAAAAAACATTTGCGGGGAATCGGGATTTTCATCTCCCGATAGAAAGTCAGTTCATTGGGGACAATCTTGTAATTCCGGCCGCAATTGTTACAGCGTAAAACTTCCGCTAAGATAGAATCATTTATATCTTTTATGGAATCCGGAATATTTTCCGGGAGTAGGGTTTCTTTGCTTGTGGTTCGCTGAATATTATCCTGCCAACCATATCCCTGACCCATGGCTTCTTCGCGCGTTAAAGCAAAATTTTCCATGGCCGAGGTTTCATTATAGCCAAAGGATGAAAGTTCAATCGGGTAGTACTCACCGTATTTGTAAACATTGCCTTTTGTATCCACATAAGGCATATCGTTCATATGCTCAATTATTTTCGGCACCAATTCTTCATATTCTTCTTTAGAATACTGCTTGTTTAAAATACAATAATTGGCGTTCTTTAGACCTACGCAACCAAAGAGATGCTTCCCGTTATGGCAATGTTCCGTATACCGGACATCCTGACTTTTGACCGTGAAGAAACCGAAGAGGTTAAGTTGGGAGTGGTCCCCGACTACACATTCGTAACTTTCCTGCGTCCCGCCGGTGGTAGTGATATCGTAGCAATCTTTGGTGGCGGCGCTGGAGTCTCCCACGAAATCGCTATAGCGCACATTCTCGGCGTTTTTAATCACAAAAGAATTTTTGCAATTTTTGGAATCAGAGATAGTATCGCCGGTGCAATTAACTGTTCGCCAAATAAGGGCATAACGGCGAGGCTGTTTGAGAATAAAATCTTCAAATTCTTTCTTGGTTTTTTCCGCGCCGGAAAACGTGTCCAAGCGATAATTTTGTAGTATTGTTTCATAATCCTCTTTGGAATATTTTTTGTTTTTGAAATGATACTTCTTGTTGCGCAAGCCGGCGCACATAAAGCACTCAATACAATTTTGACAATCATATAAAAATTGGGAATCCATGCAGTTTAAGCAAAGTTCGGAATACTTTAATTTAAAATTATTTCTCATCATTATGCACTCATACAGCCATTCGTTCTCCGAGCGGATGTTCATGCAGTCCATTATTTCCCGTCCAGCCAGGCCGAAATAGTTGTACATGGAGTTTTCCATATGCCAGCCTACGAAACACATATAGCAATTCTTGGAGAACCACCAGTCGCTGGTGTATTCGCAGTTTATGCTCGCGATGTCGTCGTCGTTTATCATGGCCATTTGCGGAACTTTCTTGGCTAATTTTTTGAATTGAGTAAAAAAGGGTTTAGAAAAATCATAATCTACTCCGTAAGACTTCGGGTCCCATTTGTCGCTCCACCAGCATTTGTTGCAGTAAACGATAAAACCGGAATCGGGATTAAAAAGAGAGATACTGGATTTGCCGCACAGGTCACACTTGCGGTTATAAAGAGTCATGTTGTTTTTCTGCGCCCAGCGGCGTTGCCTGCGGCACTCCGGGCAGAATGTCGGCGGCGGAACTTTTATTTTTTCATAAAACCCAAAATCATCCGGCTCGATGGTGAAGCTTTGCTTGCAGTTTTGACAGACTTGTACTGAGCTTGTCGAATGTATTTTAGTTTCCTGCTTCATCTTCTTTTTTAATTTCCTCTTCCATATTCTT
>Ga0209541_10008054_pt1 | contig 17526 bp, 17 predicted proteins | sample RifCSPlowO2_01_FD_184027 | JGI IMG/M metagenome (GOLD analysis project Ga0209541, IMG submission 184027) | Groundwater microbial communities from Rifle, Colorado - Rifle CSP2_plank lowO2_0.1 (SPAdes) (version 2) | ecosystem: Environmental > Aquatic > Deep subsurface > Groundwater | place...
AAGCGGGTGCGGATAACTAAAACCGGCAAGCTTGTCCGCCGGCATGCTTCTGGTAACCATTTTTTAGAGAAAAAAAGTGCCGCCCGCAAGCGCCGCTTTGCTGGTGTAGATGTCTTAACGGGCAAACAAGCTAAGAATATTAAGCGGCAGCTAGGCGCCTAGGGGTTAACTATGAGAGTCAAGCGCGGCGTAGCCAGCCACAAGAAACACCATAAGATCCGTAAAGCCACCAAGGGCATGACTAAGGCCCACCGCTCTTCTATTAAGCGTGGCAAACAAGCTACTACCAAAGCTTTGCAATACGCTTACCGCGACCGCCGCAACAAGAAGCGCAGCTTTAGGCAGCTTTGGAATGCCCGCATCAATGCCGGTGCCCGGCTGCATGGCACTACTTATAGCCGCTTAATTGCCGGTTTGAAAGCAGCTGGTATTAACCTGGACCGCAAGATTTTAGCTGAACTGGCTGTTAATGAACCCAAGGCTTTTGAAGCCGTGGTTAAAGCGGCTAAGAAATAGAGTCTTTTAAATACTTTAGTTTAAATAAAGAAAAAACTGCTCTTAAGTCTTGAGCAGTTTTTTGGTGGCGTCGGATAAACCGTAAGCCGGGTTCTGTTTTAGCTAGCCATCTATCTAGTCTATGGGTCGCCCCATAGATCGAGCGGTTCTTATGATCGTGCCGCGAGTGGGCTCCTCTATGTGCGACATATCTCCTTGCAGCCGGCAGGGTTTACCTCTTGCGTTAGTCACCTAACGCAACTGTGGGCTCTTACCCCACTCTTTTCACCATTTCCGCTTCCTTTAGGGAAGCGGTTGTGTTGTTTCTGTGGCACTTTCCCTGGGGTTACCCCCGGTTGCCGTTAGCAACTGCCATTGCCCATGTGCTGCCCGGACTTTCCTCCCGCTAAAAATAACGGGCGGCTAGTCGTAAGTCCGACGCCAGATAGGATTATAGCATAAAAGGAACTAAAGTGCACGGACTTTTTGGTCTAAAATGCGGTTGACTTCGTCATCGGCTTCTTTGTTCATTAGCCGTGGCACGTGAGTGAAAGAAATCTCGGTAAAGTTATTAGCTAATTCTTTAACTTGGCGATAGAGCGGCTCTAAGTCCTTGTTTTTAATTTTATAAAGACCATTTAACTGTTTAACGATCAGTTCGCTGTCCATGAACACATTTAGTTTTCGGACACCAAGAGCCTTTACTTTTTGTAATCCTTTCAATAAAGCTCGGTATTCGGCTTGGTTGTTGGTGGCTATACCGATGTAAAAACCAGACTTTTCTACAACGTTGTCATCCATTTCACAGATTACAAAGGCGCCGGCTGAGTGGCCGGGGTTACCCCTTGAGCCGCCATCGGTATAGAGCTTTACTTCACCCATATTACTTTCTTTGCTTTTTTGTAAAGTACGAAGAACAATCTTCTTGGCCTCATCGTCCATGCCGGCTCTACTATAGGACAAACTAAAAAGGACGTTAACCTTATAGCCGTGGTCAAAAGCATCATAGGCGGTAGCAAGAATACAGGCCTCGGTATCAATGCCACATATATCTATCTCTTCTATCCTTCTCTCTTGGATTTTTTTGAGCAGTGCATCAGGCTGTTTAAGTGCCGAGTAAGTATGCTTTTCAAAAGTATTCTCTTTAGTTGCTAGTTCGCTAAACTCTTTTGGCAAGACAAGGTCTTTCTTACTTCGGCAACTCTTCCACCCCAGTGATTTCTCCCAGTTAGAGCCTGGTAGATTGCGAAATTTGGTAAAGGCAATGAAATCATAATCCGCGGAACGAATATGTTTGGCTATTTTTGCTGGTAAGTCTTTGGGAGACCTTTCCAGGAAATAACTCTGGACATCTATAACAAGCAACGCTTTCTGCATAGAACCATCATAACAAATGGTCGGGGTGACAGGGCTCGAACCTGCGACCTCACGGCCCCCAGCCGTACGCGCTAGCCAACTGCGCCACACCCCGTGGGGTACGGGCTTAGCTTACTGTAAACACTCTTAGAAATACAAGGAGGCCGATGGGGGGCACTAAAATTTACTCTGCTGACGCAAAGTGGGTGTCCGCACTAGCGGTCCACGGACTGCTAGCATATGAGACTCCCTAATCTAATCTATTCAGAAAATTTATTGTGCCAGTCTCTCACCGACCTGGCTTCATTATAACATTAGGATTATAAGATCAAACTGGGGGCTAGATTGTGAACCAGGTTAACCATCAGATTACCTACCGGGTTACCGAAGCCACTGAACTGCAGAAAGAAGACCAGTAGGAGTATGCCAGCTATGCCGATAGATTCAACTGATTCCATAAATTGTTTCAGGGCCCGCGGCGCAAAAGCATACAGCACCCGCGAGCCATCCAGTGGCGGCCAGGGGATCATGTTAAAGACAAACAGACCAATGTTTAGGACGATGCTTATCTTAAGCACTGTGTAAAATGTACTGCCAAGTTCTGGGTTAAACTGGTTGAATAAAAAGGCGGCAAAAATAGCCAGTACCAGATTAGTGATCGGTCCGATGGCCCCGACAATCGCCCCGCCCCACTGGCCGTATTTCAAGCGGTTAAAGTTTACCGGCACCGGTTTGGCAGCACCAAACAAAAAAGGGCTGCCACTTAGAAGTAGTAGCAGCGGTACAGCCACCGTCCAGATGGGATCAATGTGCGGTAGCGGATTTAAAGATACCCGGCCTAGCAGACGAGCGGTATCATCACCCAGCTGATCGCTGGCAAAAGCGTGCATCATCTCATGGATGGCCATGGATATTAAAAGCACCGGTACTAAAACAAGTAAGCCCAGGATGGTTTCGTTCATTGGTATTAGTATAACTTAGGTCACTGGAAGCAGTACGGTCTTAATGTTGGGCAAAGATTTATAAGTTTCATAAAGGGGTTTATCGAAGGTCAAAAACTGGCCTTGGCCAGATCTTATGGCCACAGCCAGCTGCAACGCATCCTCAAAGTCTTCATCCCTGGCATTAGTAAATGCCCACTCAAAGTCGGCTGGTTCAAGGGCCAGCATTTCATAATCGTCCAAAAAAGCCCTCAAAGTAGCCATATCCGTCCGCTCCAGCCCAAAGTGGACAACTAAATGAGCGGTTAAAGCTGATATAACACTTCTACCGGCATACTGCTTGATGACTTTGCGGGCAGCTGCTTGCTTGGGCCTTGCCAAAATAACTTCCAGCAGCACATTGGCATCGAAAAAGACTTGGCTAGGTGGCATACTTTTTAGCTATGGACTTAGAGTAAAGTTCTTTTAAGGGAGTCTTGGGATCATAGGATGACGGCCGCTTGGCGGCTTTATCGAAAGCTTTCAAGCCGGCCAGCAGCTCTTTATCTTTACCGCCAGCCCGCAGTGGTTCAAGCTTAAGCGGCTGCTTAAAACGGTGCGTGATAATTATCTCCTGACCGCTGTTAACACGGTCAAAGATTTCATCTAGCTTGTGGCGCAACTCGGTAGCCCCAACTATATTCTTTGATAGATTCTTCATGCTTTAAATGTAAGTTAAATTTAACTTAAAGTCAATAGCAAATAATTAGACCAGGCTGTTGATTTTATCTGTTAATCCCTGTAGAATTGGCACTTGATTATGCAACGACTGGATTTTGATAAAAAAGGCAAACAGCATGGCCATAACGTCAGCCATTCCAAGCGCCGCACCAAAAAAGTCTGGAAGCCTAATTTGCAGACTAAAACGCTGACCGTTGATGGCCAGAAGCTAAAAGTCAAAATTAGCACTCAAGCCCTGCGGTCTTTAAAGAAAAAGGGCTTGATTTAACCTATTGACGCTCGAGAACAATCAGATGGGTTGTATCTGTCAGGTCTGTGGGCTTGGGCCTGTATTTAGCCAGTGTTTCACTCGGCTCCATGGCTAGGCCTTTAACCGCTTCCGCCAGCTCCACCTGGGGAACTTCATATTTAATAGTTTTATCAGCATAGTGGGTGGGTATGACAGCTTTTGGTTCAATCTGCTTAATAAGCTTCAATGCTCCTATCCCGTCAAGGGTATAACCAGCATTGCCAACCGGTACGACCACTATGTCCACCGCACCGATTTGTTCCAGCTGCTCATCACTCAGGTCGGGATAAATATGCCCCAAGACCGCAACTTTCAGATCATCAGCAGCGATAGTATAAATAATGGCGCCCTGCTTACCCTCTTCGTCCATATGAGCTCTGGCAGCCACGCCGTGGATAACCACGCCAGATATCTCATACTCACCTGGCCTATCGGCCGAGAAACGGCAGCTACGGTCCGGAACGGCGGCAAATGTCTTAAGACTTATGTCGCTTGGTTTGGTGATTGATTTAAGACCCAATTTGTCCAGGTTGTCATCAATGACTATCTGGGCCTTTTTGGTGGTAATCCGCAGACAATTGGCCCCAAAATAAGATAGTTCCATCAAAAACCCCTATTTAACTTTTAAATCCTGGGTATTGATTATAACCTGTTTTTTGGCACCCAGAACGTTAATGATAAAACGGTCGTTTATCTGCAGACGGTATTTGTAGTTATCCAGGCTAATAACCGTATAGCGCAGCTCTTTATTCTCACTGGCCTCAAGATCAGAAATGAACTTGGCAACTTTGGCCTGGTTAACATCTCCGACGATCAAAACATCTATACCGGCTGCCTCATCTCTAGTGAACTGGCCACTTAGCAGAGCTAGTTCGACGTGACCAGTGGCCCGCAAGCCTTTGGCTAGTGGATGCTCGGCTGAGACATCGACTTTAGGCTTAGAAGTGACTCTTTTAGGTGCTTTTCCTTCCTCCACAACTGGCTCCGGCTCCATTTTGGCGCCGCCAAAGATAGCTACCAGGGGTTTATAGTGTTCATAGCTTTGGTTAACTTCGTAATAAAGGCGGTTATTATTAGCGTCAGACGTGATAATGCCAATACTCAATAGGTTTGCCAGTTCACGGCGTACAGAGTTAATTTGCTCATCAATCTTACGTGTAATTTCGCGCACATAAAATGAGCGGTTTGGGTTGGTAAAAAACAAACCTAGCAGCTTAACCCTGGTTTTTGATCCAAATAGTTGCTCGAACATTTCTCCCTCTCTGCTGATATTGTAACAGAATTTTCTAACAGATAGTAAACTAGGTGTTCAGTTGTCTTTTTATGTAGCCGTAGGCTTGTTCAGCAGAGCCAAACCAGTGGATAAATTTGTTGCGTTTGAACCAGGTTTTTTGCCGCCGGGCGTACTGCCAGTCGGCTTTTTTAAACTTTTTTATAGCTCCAGCTTCAGTGATTTTACCAGCCAGCACCTCCAGGCAGATTTTATAGACTATACCACCGGTAGCTTCTAAAGCCTCTTCCCCATATTTGTTAAGCAGTTGCTGGCTTTCAGTCAATATGCCACCTGCAAAAAACCGCTCGGCTCTTTGGCTAATACGCTTTTTTAAGATGTCATCAGGCGGCAGAATGCCGATCAAGATAACACCTTCGGATAAGCGCTGGCGTCTGGAACCAGCCTGGCCTTTGGTCTCGATAGTCCGGATTAAGTGGCGTTTATTTTTAAAGTTCACTGGCATCGATAGCCCCATTTGGCGGATAGTTTCTTGTAAAGCTTCAACGCTCATAGTCTCTAGCTGCTGGCGCCTGAGCAGATCAGCGTCCGGGCGGAAGCCAAAAGCAAATATAACGCCGTCGATATACAGCCCGGTACCACCGACCAAAACCGGCAGTTTACCCCTGTTCTGAATATCTTTAATGGCCGCTTCAGCATAGTTCTTAAACTTGGCAGCCGTAAAGCGCTGGCCCGATTCAACCAGGTTTAAACCCCAGTGCGGTACCAGTTTCTGGTCTGCTTTAGTCGGTTTGGCTGTTCCAATATCCATGTCCTTATAAACCGTGCGTGAGTCGGCAGCAATGATCTCGCCGCTAAATTCCTGGGCAACTCTCAGCGCCAAACCAGACTTGCCGCTGGCTGTCGGCCCGACTATAACAACGAGCTTTGGCCTTTGGCCTGCGGTTGCCATAATAGTTCCTCAAGCTTAACCCGATAATCTTCGTCGACGTAGACGCCCTCGGCCTCTAGCGCCTTTTTGTGCCCCCCGTAGCCGTCCGGATAACCACTGGCCAGTCCGCCATCTTTGTTAACAACCCTTTGCCAGGGCAATTTTGCAGGCCCCCTATGAGCTATCTGGCCCACTTCCCAGGCCGCCCACGGCGCCCCGGCCAAAGCGGCTAGTTGGCCGTATGTCATAAGCTTACCCTTAGGTATCTGAGCAACTAGCGCATATACTCGCTGTTTAAAGTCTGCATCAACTCTTTGCATTAAAATACTCTAAAACTGCCGGCCAGTTCCTTACTTTAATAACGTTTTTAGGCAAATTATTAACCCTGGTCCATTTATAGTCACCAAAGAGTAAAGCTGTTATACCAGCATCAGCGGCGGCTAAACAGTGCTTAGGCTGGTCGTCTACAAGATAGTCGGCTCCGATTTCCCTGCAAACCTCCGCCTTAGTCATTTTTAGTTGTTCCAAAATATGAATTGGTCGATCCCAAATCTTGGCGAAATGAACTTCTGAGAAGATACCATCGAAGCTTTGATTTATCCAATCTATGGTGTCAGCTTGAACGCGAGGGCCTCTGGAGCTAACAACCACCAATTTGTAGTTTTTAGCTAACTTTTTTAGGACTGAGTGAGCTTCTTCGAATAGACGATGATTGAGGAATAGTCTCTCTTTCACAATAATATTTCTTCTCTTTTCGACCTCTTCAAAGTCAACTCCCCACATCTCGGCCCAGTGCTCGGTGTAATCATCAGGCTTGAGATGAGTGCCCCAGCGCTGGTTACTAAATTCGACAAAGCCTTCAGCATTAGCCGCCAATACATCATCTATATCGACCGCAATGGTTTTCATAAATCACTTACTACGGGTCTTAGATTCCTTGGTCAAGCGGGCTAAGAAGTCATCGATATTTTCTGGTTTTTGTGGTTGCCTGCCTAAATCACGACGTAGTCTTGGTACAATTTCACCGGACTCCACTTCCTTTTGGCCTATCACTAAAGTATATGGGACCTTCATGACCTCGGCTTCACGGATTTTCTTAGCCACCGACTCGCTACTGTCGTCTAGCTTAGCTCTAAGATTAAGTTCTCTAGCTTTTTCTACAACGTCCTTGGCCAATTTTAAGATAGGTTTATCGTCATTTAAGGCTATCACCCGCAGCTGCTCTGGCGACAGCCAAACCGGAAAATGTCCACCAGTATGCTCAATATAAACGCTTAAAAAGCGCTCAAATGAACCTAAAAGCGCCTTATGTATCATAATCACCGGCTTTTCAGAGCCGTCCTTGTCAACGTAGACCAGCCCAAAGCGCTTGGGCATCACAAAATCCAGCTGCTCGGTAGCACATTGCCACTCTCTACCCAAGGAGTCAGTCACTAAAATATCTATTTTAGGCCCGTAAAATGCAGCATCACCTTCAACAAGATCGTATTCCAGCTTCAGTTTTTTAGCTACTTCCTCAATAGTTTTTTGGGCCATTTCCCAATCTTTGGCCTCACCCAGGTAAGCATCAGAGTCATCGCGAAAGGATAGGCGGGCCTTAAACTTCATACCAAAAACGCTGTACATCTCCTTAATCATGGAGAGAATGGTCCTAAATTCTTCCTCTATCTCATCCAGGCGGCAAAAAACATGAGCGTCATCTATTGAGATAGCCCTAACCCTTACTAGACCGCTTAATTCGCCTTTCTTCTCATCTCTGTACTGGATGGTGTTTTCCATATAACGGATAGGTAGTTCTTTGTAGCTACGGGGCCTGGAGGCGTAAATCTGGATATGGTGCGGGCAGTTCATTGGTTTTAGGACCATCTTATCGCTAGTTTCCTGGCTTTTGACCAAAAAAAGCTCATCGCCGAACTTATCCCAGTGCCCGGAGACCTTGTAAAGTTCATCCTTCGTTATATGGGGTATAGATACCTTCTGATAGCCGTTTTTAGCTTGTAACTCCTCAGAAAAGCGCAAGAGTTCATCTCTGAGGACTGCACCCCTGGGGGTAAATAAAGGTAGTCCAGCTCCGACAAGATCAGAGAAAACAAACAGGTCTAGCTCTTTACCGAGCCGACGATGGTCGTTTTTCCCTAGTTTTTGCGTTTCATCCATAACTTTGTCCATGATAACAGCTTATAGGTTGGAAATAAAAAATCGAGCGTCCTCGCAACTACGCTCGACTTTTCATAAATTAACACATCGGCAAAACTCAGCCTGTGAAAAAAGTATATAGTGGCTAGCCATAAAAGGCTAGTACTTTTTTACTAAGTTTTCCACAAGTCTCTCAACAGCAAAATTATATCAAATATGAGACTCTGTTCAAATATGTTTGTTTCTCCTCTGCCATCTAAGGTTAGGTTATAATGTTTTAGAGCTCGGGCGGTTAGCTCAACTGGCTAGAGCATACGCTTGACGTGCGTAAGGTTGAGGGTTCAAGTCCCCCACCGCCCACCACTCTAAAACAATAGATGGTTTACATAAAATTATCGCAGTTGGTTTATGCATACTTTTTGGGGCAAAATTTTAGAGGAGCGCTTTCCTGTCTCGTAACATTTGCCTTATCTGAGCGTTCATAAGAGAATTCACTGACAACCCCAGCTCAGCCGCAAATTTTTTAATTTGCTGCTTAGTCATTGGGTCAGTTTTAACACTTATTGTAGTTTTAGCCATATGTATATCTTATTACTGGTGTGGGCACTTTATCAAGGAGAACGGTAGTTATCGCATAACTTAGCCAAATAACGGAGATTGTGGACAGAAGCTAAACTACCGGCCAGCGGATCGCCTGTCTTAAAGAGATGTCGTAAGAAAGCCCGGCTATAACCTGATTGACAAGTGCTGCAATCGCACTTGGGGTCTATCGGTTTGGGGTCATTGGCAAATCTTAGATGGTTAAGATTTAGCTTCCTGTCTCCTGTTGTCCAGACCTGGCCATGCCGGCCGTTACGAGTTGGCAAAACGCAGTCAAACACGTCAATACCACTTTTAATAGCCAGGCGCATATCTACCGGCTCGCCCACCCCCATTAGATAGTGAACTTTAGAGCGATCATATAACGGCGCTAAATAACGCAGCATGTCATACATTTCGGTCCTGGTTTCACCGACGGCCAGGCCACCGATAGCCACTCCATCGACATCTTGCGATTGGACAAACTCTAAGCTCATCTTCCGTAATTCCTTATCTAGCCCTCCCTGAACTATGCCAAAAAGTAGCGGCCGCTCATTTTTACTCATTAACTTGGTTAATTTCTTAAACTCCACTAAACAGCGTTCCAGCCAGCGGTGCGTTCGTTCCACAGCTTCAGTCGCCCGGTCTCTCTCGAGCAAAGACAAGCCGGTTACATCGTCAAAGGCCATGATAATATCACTGCCCAGATCGAACTGGATCTGCATAGATTTTTCCGGCGAGATAAAGATCAGATCACCGCTCCCGGGATCCTTAAAAGTTACACCCTCTTCGGTGATCTTACGGACATCGGCCAGCGAGAAGACTTGGAAGCCGCCCGAATCAGTTAAGATTGGCCCTTGCCAACCGCTAAACTTATGCAGGCCGCCCAGCTTTTTTATAACCTTTTCGCCTGGCTGAAGGTGTAAATGATAAGCATTGGCCAGCAAGACTTGGGCGCCTGTCGCCTTAACCTGAGCCGGTTGTAAACCTTTAACCGCGCCTTTGCTGGCACAGGGCATAAAGAAAGGCGTTCTAAGCGACCCGCGGCGGGTAGCTAACAGTCCGCTGCGGGCGCCATTCTTGGACATATTTTGCTGCTTAAAGTAAACCTCTTTCACCTATCTGTTCATTGTAACAGACCCCTGATTAACACTTAAAATACTAGCATTAGCGGCATGCCCCCAGCCTTGACCAAAAGACCTAGGTTTGCTAGACTGGTTCGGTTAATCGTGAGGTTGATTTTGAGTACCAAGAATCTTGGTAGCGCTCTTGATGGTTTTAAGCTCTTTTACGAAGAGATTGCCACCATCAAACGGACTGGTAACCGGCTCAAAAGAGTCCGCCAGGCCAGCGCAGTAAGCTAAGCGGTGAGAGACTTAGCTTGACCGGCTCCACCTGAGGGTCGGTTTTTTTATCCACTAAAAACCAATCTTATCCACTAGCATTTATCCCAGGGTTATGACAATATGTTGACATGGTTTGCCTATATTGCCATTCCAAGACCCGGGTTACTAACAGCCGCCATCAAAAACGCAGCAACCAAGTATGGCGTAGGCGCCAATGCCAGGCCTGCAGGGCTGTTTTTACTTCCCATGAGGCCATAGACCTATCTTCTGCCCTACTAGTTGGTTCTGGGCGTTCTACGCCCTTTATAAGCGATATGCTCTTCACTGAAGTCCTGCTGGCTCTACAAGACCGCAAGGATTGTTATCTAGCCGCCCGGGAAGTTACCTCTACGGTTATCCGGGAACTCCTAAAGCTACCAGATAAGCCGCGTATTGAGCCAAAACAGATTAGCCGAGCAGCTGCTAAGGTGTTAAAACGTTTAGATAAACGTGCCTACCTGCGCTATATGGCCGAACACCCTTCTTTACAGACCAGCCAGCAGGCAATTACTTCTTAACGGCCTTCTCAGTTATTACCCAGCCCAGATACCAGCCGAACATTAGCCTAGTTTGGGAATTAATGGCAGCGAAGGAACTGTAGATAATGGTCGTAAAGGGTAAATAGATCCATTGCAGCATCATCCAGACTGTCCGTCGCCGTTTATACCTCTCTGGCTTAGGCGGTAAAGAGCGCATACTTAAGAAGAGTGAAATTAAGATACCGGCCACTAATATTCGTTGGATCCAGCTCACCAACTGCGGCAACTGGTTAGCCAGATAACTTTGGGGGTTTAGCAGAAACGGCGGCCAAGCCGCTACCGCCAAGATTATGGGGGTAGTCGACCAACTAATGTGACTCTCTAGTAAACGAGCGAATTTAGCAATCAGGCGGGGTTTAGGGATACGGTTTTTCTTTAAGAAACCGTTATAAAAGACGTAGGCGATGTCGCTGCAACCCCAGGCCCAGCGCTGAACCTGCTTGAACTGAGCCTTAAGCGTCTTTTTATAACTATCGGCCAAAACCGCGTCTTGGTAAATTGGCAGATAAATAGGATATACCTCATATTTACCCTCAAAGCGAAAAAAAGACCGCCAGTATTGATGGCCGTCTTCGACAATGGTCCGTACGCTCCAAAAGTCAGTTTTAATGAGAGCCGACATCGGTTGGGCATGGGCCGAGAAATTGCGTAACATATGTGGCCGCAGTGTTAGCATAACTGTCCAGAAGGAATTAGCTGTAGCCACTACCCGCATTGGTGCCGGGGCATCCCAGATGTTATTGGTATACATGGTAATCGGTTGGTAGGAGGCATAAAGCGGTTCCTCGGTAGAACAGTAGGTGTAAGTTAGAGCCGACAGATAGTTTTTATCGGGGCGGTTATCACAATCAAGAGTTGTTACTAAAACTCTGCTAGGCTCCAGTTTTCTCTCTTCCAAAAAGACTTTTAAGCGGCGAGCAGCATAGGTAACGTTGCCTCCCTTGCCAATGACTTCTCCGGTCATCGGCCAAGGGTGCCTGACCGCTTCAGAATAATAGAAATCTTGGCCATATTTCTTAACTATCGACTTTACAAAGTCCTCAACTTCTGCACCACCGCGCTGCTCGTAAGCAATGATCAAGATGACTTTTTTAAGGTCATAATGGCTTTTTTGGACAGCAACGATGGTCGATTCTAAAACATCGAGTTCATTCCAGATTGCCACTATAACGGCGTGATAGACTTCGCTGGGCTTGATCTGTGCCAGCCCGATATACTCCCCTACCCGTTTAAGATTGCGACTATGCCACTTCGGGGCACCAGCGGCCCGAGCTTCTAGAACCTCCAGGTCATCATTCATGGCCTGCCACGGCAGTTTTTTGTAGTAGCTCATGCGGTTCCACCCCTGTATGGAACGGGCGGCGATAGCCATAGCCCGGACAAACCAAATCAGCAGGAAGCTGATGACAAAATAGGCTGCCAGCTTGGGGTTAATCAGGCCAAGGACGATCGGTAAAGCTAAAATTGTCCAAGTTAAAGCCCCGGGCAGGATTTCCAAAAGCCGGTAACGCCAATCACGCTCGCCAGAACGGGGGATTTCAATTGATTTCACGGAGTTATTGTAATGAAATTAAGGAGTTGGCGACAATAGTTGCAAGGATCATTAAGAAGACACTACTGGCCAGGATGAAAACAGCTAAATAGCGCTTGAGGTTATAGACCCGGGCACTCAAGATGACTGCCCCGACAGCTGTAATAGCCATAAAGACCGCTAAGGAGTAGATATCTATCGGTTTGCCGCTTTGGTAGCTGGCCCCAGAGATATTAGGCCGGTAAGCCACAATGGTGGTTGGGTTTTTAGAGACGTCAAAACGTAGCAGTACCAATGATACGCCAATCACTAACAGCACCGACAAAAGCATCACTAATAACAAGACTGTCCGGTCGTGAAAAAATTTCTTTGGTAGTTCCATAAAATTCGCTGGCAGCCATTAGCCGATAGCTATTAGCCATTAACTTTTATTTTACACGCTTTGAAGAATTATAGTCGGACCCCAACCAGATAAACAATTAGTCCTATAAGTATTAGTAGTACATAGATTTTATATCTTGTCTTTGGACTACTTATGTTAAGGGTGTTTGAATTTTTATACAACTTGATTACATAAATAGATGTTGCTAATGACAGTAGCAAAGAAAGTGGAAAGGCATAAAGGCCGGCGTTTAATGAGGAAACGGTGTCAGTGCTGCCACCGCTAAAAATCGTTCCAAAGATTGCGATGTAAGCAATGAAGCTACCCACAAAGCTGATCAGAACCAAGCAAATATTGACAATTATTTTCCACATAGTTTTTGGTGCGAGTGACGGGAATTGAACCCGTATCTCCAGCTTGGGAAGCTGACATACTACCACTGTACTACACTCGCTTAGCACAAGCTATTTCTGGAGCCACCTTGGGGACTCGAACCCCAGACCTCCGCTTTACGAAAGCGGCGCTCTAGCCAGCTGAGCTAAGGTGGCATTTGCTAAATCCGAGTATAACAAAGTAGTATGAGCTGCAGTGAAATATAAGCGAGTGTTGCTGAAACTGTCCGGCGAGCAATTTGCCGGTAATAACAGTTTTGGTATTGATTCTGATTTTATCAACGACCTAGCAAGAGCCATAAAGGCCATTGCTAGCCTGGGGGTTCAGGTAGTTGTGATAGTGGGTGGTGGTAACTTTGCCCGTGGTCGGGACCTAAAAGTTAAAGGCCTCCACCCAACTACCGGCCACTATATGGGAATGACTGCTACTGTTATTAACTCCTTGGCCCTAACAGACGTTCTGGAATCAGTTGGTCAACCAGCCCACCTACAAAGCTCGTTGGCAGTTGAGAAGGCGGCCGAGGCTTTCGCCGAGCGCTCTGCCCTTAAGCATCTAAAAAGCGGTGAGGTGCTAGTGATTGCCGGTGGTACCGGCAGCCCATATGTTACTACCGATACCGGAGCGGTGAGTTATGCTCTACGCCTGGGCTGTGAGGTGGTCTTAAAAGCCACCAAAGTAGACGGGGTCTACGATAAAGACCCGACAGAGCATAAAGATGCTAAGAAATATGAGTCACTCACGCACGTGCAGACACTACAAAATCCGGATATAAACGTTATGGATAACGCCGCTACAGCTTTAGCCATGGACCACAAACTGCCCATAATTGTTTTTAAACTATCCCGAGAGAATCTTAAAAAAGCAGTTCAGGGCCAATCCGTCGGCACTAAAGTTACATAAATGTGGCGGCCCTTAGTGGAAGAAGCCTGAAACTACTTTACTCAACTCTCCCAGCATCCTCATTTGTCAGGAAATAGCCCATATCTACTAAACCTTTAGGCCAATCCGGTATTGGACTTGAAGACTTCCTACCTCTTTGACCAACATTTCGCAGTTTAATCATACTGTCATCTGCTACCGACATATCAGCCGGGCCGGGCTCCCAATCCTCACTACGAGGCTCTAAATGGCTCACTGCTAATACAGTAATAGAAGGGTTTTCTTCATCTTGCCTTACTGCTTCCACTCTAACCAGATGGTCTGATACATAATCTGCTCCTCCGACAGGAGGCATCATGATTCTCATGACGCACTCATCTCCTGCTTGAAAAGTACTAGCTTTAATTCTCAGGTGCTTATTCGCCTCAAACTCTGCTCGGGTTATATCACCTAACTGTAGAGAGTAATGCTCTCTTTGCATATCAAAATGCTAATTAATAAATTTAGTCAATGCAAGCATAAGCATGATGGCGGACCGGACGGGATTTGAACCCGCGACCTTCTCCGTGACAGGGAGACGAGCACTCCGCTGCTCCACCGGTCCATATTTGCCTTAGAACACCGGTAAGTTTAGCAATTTACAGATAAAAACACAACGAGCTGTTTAGAACTTGACGTAGGTCTTAACAGGTTGCTGTTTCTTCAGCTCATCAATATAGACACTGATGTCCTTAAGGTTAAAGGAAATGTGCTGGGCCGTGACGGTTGTACCATCGCTAGCATTAACTCTGACAATTTCCAGGGTGTTAGGTTGGCTGACATCAGTCCGGCTGGCCAGAATAAGGTCAGATACTTCGCCAGCTTTAAGCTTAAACAGCTGGTCAATAACTTCCGGTGGCACGTTGGGGTTGGTTTTGGTAATACCAAAACCGTAGTCGCCACCATTTTGTTTGTCAGATGCATCAGAAGCCACCTTGGCTTGGTCGGCAAAGTCGCCGCCATCGTGTAAATGCTTTAATGCTTCCTCAGCTCTGGCATGCGCGGTAGTATCGAGCTTGGCGGCTACTTTAGTAGCCAGCATCTGTTCTTTGAGACTGCGCCTAAAGTCGTTGATTGACCAGCCCCAGTAATCTCGCAAGACATCGGCAAAGACTTTATCGTTGCTGCCCAGGCGGTTTTGGTTACGTACAGCCGCAATTTGGTTATCGATTTCCTTGTCGCTAACTTTAACCTTGTTTTTATCAGCCAAGATCTTAACATAGGCGTTATTAATAACGTCATCCAGTGCTTGCTTACGGAAAGTGATAATCTGTTGCTGGCCACCGAACTTATCCTGTTGTTTGTTCTGGTAATAGTGGATGTAGTGCCGCAGTTCAAATAGATAGTTCTCGTAGTTAATGTAAGTGCCACCGGTCCGGGCAATCGGAAACGGCACGACCTGGGTAACGCGGTACAAAAAAGTATTGTAATGGTACAGCCGGTAAAGTGCCGCCGTGCAATAAACCAAGAAGGTTAAGACCGTAAAAAAAATAATGATGCTGGTAATAACCACGATACGGTGTTTGGAGTGTTGCAGCGGGTAAATGTATTTGCGAGCCCCCGACAGCACTTCTTCACGATGTTCGCCAATAGTTTCAGTGGTAATATGCGGTATGTCTCGGAGGGCCGGTGGTTCCTGCTCAGCAGTACCCAATGGGTTAAAACCAGCCGCCTTATCTGCCACTAGTTCGGGCAGGCGTTCACTGACTTTCTTAACTTTTCTAAGTCTTTTTAAAATCATGATTCAATAACGCGCTGGTCTTCGTGGATGCCCAAATCCCGCAGTACGTGCACCATTTTAGCCTGGACCTTTTCGGGATGGTGCACGTCATGAATGACCAAATCCCCCACATAAGTTTGCACAATTATTGTACCAAACTGCAGGATGGTCTGTTCCAGGCCGGTTATCTGGTAGTTAATCATCTGGATCTGTTCTAGGCCGATATCTACCACGTTAACCTGCAGTAAGCTCCTAGTCTGCTGGATAAAACGGCGGTCGGTCATGATATATACACTAAAGTACCAACGCACCCACCAGGGAAAGATTAAGATAATAGCCAGGCCGAAACCGGCCCCCAGGCCACCAAAAAAGAAACTATACTGCGGTTTAATCAGGGCCGGGATCATACCGGCTAATAAGCCGAGTGAAGCTAAAATCAGGCCTTTGCGCATGACAATCGGGTGTTTACGAAAGACCAGTCGGACCTCTTCGTCGTCGAATTGTTCTTTGAAGTATTTCGGTTTTTGAGGAGCCTCGCTGTTAGTTGCCGGCTTTGGCTCTTTTTTGCTCATGGTAATAGCGTAGCGCGTCTAGCCGATAGCGTCTAGGTCGCTAACTATATTCATTACCGGAGAATCTTTATATACTGCATACATGAAGAATAACAATAGTCAGCAGGAAGAATTTCATGATCTGGATTGGTTTATCGGCAGTATGTCTCTCGATAAGTCCTTTGATGAAGCCATGGAGTGGCTTGAGAGTCTACCAAGGGATATAGAATAGTTGAAAAGACTAACTTTTATCTTTATTCAATTTATTTGCCAGCTTCATCTGCAAGGAATATATTTCAGTAAAACCAGCAGCAGCATTAACATTGAAGCTGTAAGCTTCATTATTAATATATGAACTATGATCTAGGCCAAAAGCTGAATCCATGGCCACAATTGTAGCCATTCCTTTGTAGAGCTTTATCGTGGTCTTGCCAGTGACTTTTTGATTCACAAAATCATTGAAGGCATTTATAGCTTGCATTATGGGGTCATACCACATTGCTCCATAGCAAAGATAACCCCATTTAATATCCATCTCGGCCTTCAATTCGTTGAGCTGTCTTGTGCAGACAAACTTTTCCAAAGCTTTGTGAGCTTCGATAATGACATGAGCGGCTGGTAGCTCATAAATACCGCCATTTTTAATGCCGACTAATTTGTCTTCGAACATATGCACTACGCCAATGCCGTGCTTGCCAGCGATTTTGTTAAGCTCAGAAATGAGCTTTGCAAGTGGCATTTCCTTACCATTTAATGCAGTTGGAATACCCTGGTTGAATTCCAGCTTAACTAATTCTTCATTGTCGGGCGCGTCTTTGGCTAGTGTGTAAGTAGTCAAAAACTTCTCAACGGGCGCAATAACATTTGGCTCCTCGATTTCTCCGCCCTCCCAAGTCATGCCCCACATATTGTCATCGACACTGTACGGAAAATTGAGACTAGCGGGGACAGGAATATTATGCTTCTTGGCGTATTCTATCTCTTCATTTCTGTCCATGTTCCATTGTCTGACAGGCGCAATGATCTTAATTTTTGGATTTAGTGCTACTGCATAACCCTCGATTCTGACTTGGTCATTACCCTTACCAGTACACCCATGAGCAATACAATCAGCGTTTTCCTTAGCTGCAATCTCTACGGCTTTTTTGGCCAGTATTGCTCTACCTATTGGCGTAGAGAGATGATAATCGCCTTGGTAGCTAGCGTTAGCTTTGATACCTTTGGCCAAATATTCATCGGCAAATTCTTCCTTAACGTCCAAAGTAATTGCCTTTACAGCGCCAAACTTAAGCGCTTTTTGCCTAATAGCTTCCAAGTCATCAACTTGTTGGCCAATATCAAGAGTTAGAGCAATGACCTCAGCCTTATAGTAGTCTTGAATCCACTTAAGTATTACGCTGGTATCTAGTCCACCCGAATCAAGCAACAG
>Ga0209541_10008055_pt1 | contig 17525 bp, 15 predicted proteins | sample RifCSPlowO2_01_FD_184027 | JGI IMG/M metagenome (GOLD analysis project Ga0209541, IMG submission 184027) | Groundwater microbial communities from Rifle, Colorado - Rifle CSP2_plank lowO2_0.1 (SPAdes) (version 2) | ecosystem: Environmental > Aquatic > Deep subsurface > Groundwater | place...
GTGCAAGCAAAGGTAGTTCTCGGCTCGCCTCTTGACCTAGGCGGCGGCGTAAATGCAAAAATCACTCACAAAATAAACTGTGCCCTTCCGTGTGCATAGCGCAGTTTTGTTAAAGTGTCTGTTGCTAGGGATTGAACTACTTGATGAGCTTGTATTAGTTCTTCTGTTCCTAACTTAACTTTTTCCCCCCTGGATTTTAGTGTTTCATAAAGTCCTTCCGAAAATGTTGTATTGAATGGAATTCTGAGCCGGCATAAAGTGCCGTAGAAATTAGGTCTTAATCGTGTTGCTATTACACCTAATTCTGGATGTTCTTTTTGGTGATAATGGTCAGAATGCCAGTCCATTTGACCCATAAGACTTCCTGCCCATTCAAAATGTTCTTGTTCTCCAACATCAATCTGTTGCCCAACTATGATCGCATTTAATCCAGTTGCAACTGATTGTAATCTAGAACTAGCTGCGAAGAGTTCTGCTTCATATTGCAAATTTCTGGTTAGACCCACATAATATCTTAGTATGCACACACTTATAAGAATTTCTATATTGAAAGTATACTTTCTCTGGTCATTGTTTTTGTAAAAATCCCTTTCCCCCAGCCATGGCAGCCAGGGGGATAGGGCATAGGGGTGTTTCGTTGAGGTAGTTTATACTGAAGCCATCGAAAAGTCATCAATGAAAGTTTGCCTTTCTCTTAATCCTAAAGGGAGATAGCGCTGGTAGTCGTCATAGGTCTGCAGCAGGTAAATGACTCGGTCGGTGACGTTCATCGCAACCACCCCCCGCTGAGCTGGTAGTCGAAGGATTCTTCCCGGGGCCGGATAGTTTCGGTAGTCATTTTCATGACTTGCTGCTCAAATAATCTTTTTATGGTTCTGGTGGTTAAATCAATCATGGCTATCACCTCCTGGTTGATGGTTTTAGGATGGAAGAAGTAGTTTATATACTCTCGCCGGAGTTGTCCAGTGGGTGAGTGGGTTTATATAAGAATGGTTGAAAGTCATAAATTTTTAGTTTTGGGGAGTTAAGAACACTGGACAAGGAGTGGAAATAAGCTGGTTAGTGGGGAAAATCGTGTCAGTTTTAGAAATGATAAATGTGCTTAAAATGTATTCTTTATACCAACATCCCGCTAATCATGCCTTCTTGTCCTGGTCTACTGGTGACTTTTACTTTTCCTAATTTTGTCTCAACGATAGCTCCTTTGGTAATGATGTTTCGACGAACTAAATGGGGATTGGCGGCATTTTCAATAACGTTGAGAATTTGGGTTTTGGTGGTTTTTCCTTTTTTATCGGAAACATTGATAACGTTGGTTGTGAGCAAGGATTGCTTGGCATGGCCGCCTAAAGTGCCTTTGCGTCGTACTTTTGTTTCAGGCGAGAGGCGGGTATTGGCTGGAAATCCGGCCAGTTCAGTCTTTTTCTTAGTTCGGGACTGATGGTATCTTCCACCGGAGGCTTTTCGTTGCGATCTTGATTGTGAGCGTGCCATGAATTCTGTAATTAAGCGGTTTCTTTAAAAAGATTTCGTTGTGGAAATGGGGAGACGAAACAACTTGATGGGTAAGCTTTTTTATTTCCCTTTTTTTTTCTTTCCATTAAATATGTGTTCTTTTAGCTTTTCGTTGCCCTTCCAGTCCAAGGCATGTTCGAGAACTTCTTCGATGGTGGTTACGGGAATTATCTTGACCAGATCTAGTTTGGCTTTCTCAACCACAATATCTTGTAAATTGGAATGGGGAACGATAATGATTTTGATGCCGGCATCGATAGCGGCTTCTACTTTGGATGACACACCTCCTACGGGCAGGACTTCGCCGCGTACGGAGAGCGAGCCGGTCATGGCGACTTCTTGTTTGATGGGGATTTCTTTCAAAGCAGAAATAATGGAGGTGGCGACGGCGATGGAAGCGGAATCACCTTCAACTCCATCATGGGTTTGCAGGAATTGGACAAAAATATCCCGAGTTTCTTTGATGTCCTCACCGAAGTATTTCATGATGATGGCGGAGACGTTCTTGACGGCTTCTTTGGCAATCTCGCCGAGTTTTCCGGTGGCGATAATCTCCGATTTTTTTCCTCCTATGGTTACGGCGGATTCAATCGCCAAAATAATTCCAGACTGGGCCGATCCGCCGCCGATGACTGCTAATCCATTGACCCGGCCTACTTGCCTTCCTGTAGTTACAATGACTTCGTATTCTTTCTTTCGTTCAATGTATTTATCGGCAATCTGCTGTTCGAGGGGACGGGCGAGAACTTTCGCTTCTTTGACGTGCTGGGCGGTGGCGAACTGAGCGCCTTGTTCTTTGGCCAGATCACCAGCGGCCCGGACCAGCCCGCCTAAGCTGCGTAAATGTAGGGTGAGATGGCCCTTGCGGTTGGCCTGCCGCCGGGCTTCTTCTACGATGGCACTCACGCCGTCAATGGTAAAGTGGCCAATTTTTCCTTTTTCTTTTCGCACTTCCTGAGCCACAAATCTTGCTATTTTTTCTCGATTTTGGGGTGTGTCGAGCATAGTATCATTCATATAGACTTCATAGCCATAGCCTCGCATTCGGGAGCGCAGGGCCGGATGCATATCTTTGACGGTTTCGAGATTGCCGGCTGCTACCAGTACAAAATCGCAGGGAACCGGTTCGGTGCGTACCATAGCTCCAGCTGATCGTTCGGATTGCCCGGTGATGGGAAATCTCTTCTCTTGCAGGGCAGAGAGCAATTCCTGCTGGGTCCGTGGATGCAAAGTAGCAATTTCATCAACGAACAGGACACCGCCATTGGCTTTGTGAATCATGCCGGCAACGACACGCTGATTGGCGGGAGTTCCTAAACCTCCCGACTGGAAAGGATCGTGAAGCACATCGCCGAGCAAGGCGCCAGCATGAGCACCAGTGGCATCGAAAAAGGGGGAATTTTTTCGCCCAAAATTGTCAACGATGAGTTTAGGTATATTGAACTGTTCTGATTTGAACATCCGTGGACCCATGCTCATCATCATGACGAATACAGCGAGAAATATCATGCCGCCAAGGAAAAAAGCGGTAAACATGAGATCGGATTTGTAGTAATGGCGCACCCACCAGGGGGCTATCAGCGTGAGGGCAGCAACGATAAAAAGGAGGAAGTTGTTGTTTTTGAGCATTTGCTTGGTATCAAGGTAATATCGCTTGACTTCTTCCCTTCCTTTTCCTGCTGGGATTTCTTTGATGCTGGGATTGTTTTCATCGTTGGGATTGGGAATGGCCAGAAGGTCTTTTAACTCAGATTTAGGAAGAAGTTCGGCGAGGGCCATGCCCAGCATACTTTTTCCGGTTCCCGGTTCGCCGATGAGCAGGACATGGCGGCGCTGCAGGGCAGCTTTTTTGATAATGCGAACGGCTTCATCCTGGCCGATGACTTCATCGACTATTTGTGCCGGAAGTTTGATATCTTTGGTGGTTTTCATGGGTAAAAAAGTGTGGTGTTAGTGAATCTCTTTTAGGGTGTGTTCTTTAAAAAGGTTGTGATACTTTTTGTGGGGGTGTTGGTTATTGTTCAAGAAGGATTCTACTGGCATGGACATACACATCTCCCGTTTCATTTCCAGCCACTTCTTTTAATCTTCTGAAGTTAGGGTCGGGGAAGAAGCCTTCCGTTGTGGCAAATTCTGCCTCCCGATAGTCTGGAAACCGGCGAAGCAGTTGGAAATAGAGTTGGATATCCTGTAAGGTCTGTTCTGCAGAGACGAAGCATCGTTGTGTCAGTTCTTCAGATTCTCTGCAAAATATTCTTTCCAGACCATTAGCAGTGGCGAAAGACAGGGAAGTGGCTAGATTTATCGCGATATGTCGATAATGACAAGCTCCCGGCAAAGAAGCAAAATGGCAACCATACTCCTCCGGAAAAGAAGAAATTACTTCTTTGTATTTTTTCCCTAATGCTTCCAGTTCTCTCAGTCGTTCTGCTAGGTCTGCCATTACGTACAGAAAAGCCTTCGTTTTTTTTAAAACTATTGAAAAATAAGCTCATTATGCGTTTGCTGAATGAGATTAAAAAAATGGTTTTACTCCGTTGCTTTACTTTTCGCTACTATTCTAATAAATATTTCTTCAAAATGGCCTTTCTGCTGGGTTTCTACTTTTTGTTGATGTTCGAGATGAAGCAAGGGGATGAAGGTGTATACTTTTTCCTGCCGTCCAGCTCGAGGAGGAAGCAATTTGCTGAAAGTGAGGGGTATTTCCTGCTCTTTGTTGGTGTAGTATTGTATCTTATGATAGGTATCGCGGATGGCTTCCATGATGTCCATATTTCGTTTGGGGATAATGAAAGGGGTTGGCCGTTGCTGGGCCAGGATGCGTTTTTTGGTGGCCATGGCTCGCTGCAGGGCAGAAACTAAATCATGGATGGATACTTTTCTATTTCGAGGCTGGGGATTTTTGGGAATTAAGGCAAAGGAAGTTTTATCACGATGGAAGCCATTACTCATTCCATTTCCCATTTCATCCTCTTCACTTATCTCATCGGTTTGGCTGATGAGCTGGTCGTAGTTAAAAATATCATGTTCCACGAGGTGGTTGGACTTCATTTTGAGCAAGAAAGCGGCTGCCAAGAGTATTTTTCCAGAAACGCGAAAGTCGTGCTCCTGTATCTCTTTGATGGCTTCAAGGTATTTCTGGGTAAGAAGAGTGATATTAACATCCCATGGATCCATCTGTTCCGTTTTTACTAAGTCATAGAGGAGAGTCTTCCAGGTAACATCTTCCTGATTAAGCAGCAGGTCAAAGATTTGTTCTTGCATAAGTGATGTATTAATCTGGGTTGGTTTTTAATACTTTGGTTTTTTGTAGTCTTAAAAATCTGTTTCTTAGCGTTTCTATCTATTGGTCAATACAAAGATTTAAAAAGAAGGTGCTTGTTTTTTCTCCAGCATGAAAAAGTTGGTTCCGGGTTTGTTGTTGTATGCGGGTTTAGTTGTTATTATGGCTTTTTTTGCAGCAGCTTCAGATGATGCTTTCATTCTTGCTGATAAAGTATCCGGTGCGTCGCCTTTATTAGTTCATTTTACGGTTAATTCTACGGCAGCCATCCAGAGTTATTCCTGGGATTTTGATGAGGATGGGAATGAAGACAGCACGGATGCTGCGCCGCAGTTTATTTTTGGTGATGAAGGAAATTATGATGTTCAGCTGAAAGCGATGACCACTGATAATCGGACCATTACTGTTACCAAAGCTATGGTGGTGGCTTCTTCGATGATGGTGTCAGTAACCGCGACACCGGCTACAGGTATAGCTCCTTTGGTAGTTCAATTTACTTCAGTGGCAACAGGGAAAGATCCCTGGGCCTTTGCCTGGGATTTTAATGGGGATGGAACTGCTGATAGCACGGCGCAAAATCCATCAACGACCTTTGATGCGCCGGGACAATATAATGTTAGTGTAATGGTAACTGATGCGACTGGTACTCGGGTGGTTAAAACTGTTCCTGTCGTGGTGGCGTTATTTGAATCTCATATTAACGTCAGCTCTTATTTCCCGGAAAACGTGGCCAAGGGTGAAAATCAGATTACCTTTATTGTGAATAATAATGGCGACAAGATTTTGAAAGATATTAATGCTAAGATTATCGGGAGGGGTATTCAGCATCTGAGTTCAACCTTGATAGCCAGCCTTAAACCGGGGGACCAGGATTCGTTGACCGTGAAAATGAATGTGCTGGAAGCAGGAAAACTGGAAGGTGCCATTAAAGTTCTGGATAGCAGTTTTCCGGTTACTTTTACGGTGGCGCAGGAAGTTGAATATAATAAAGAGGAGCTGGAAACCAGGCTTACGGTTCTGAAGCAAAGATTGGATGAGCAGGATAGTATTTATTATGATAAGAAATCACAGGGCTATCTGGTCTCGGAAGTGTTTGAGAGCATTAAAGCAGCTAAGAAACAGCTGCAGGATGGGCAGCAGCAGTTGTTGACGGGGAAGTTTGCGGAAGCGACCGTGAACTTAGATTTGGCAAGTTCAGCGGTGGATGATCTTACTACTGATTTAAATGGGGCTAAAAAACAGGAAGTTACTTTTATGATGTGGATGAAAGAAAATGCGGTGGCTATCACAGCAGTTATTGCGGCGATTGGCGCACTGAGCGGTATTTTAGTGAAAGTAGGGGGGCATGCCAAAAAAGCAGGAGCGCAGGCAGTTAAATTGACGGAGAGTGTGAAGAATAAAATTACGGCAAAGAAAAATGGGGAGAAGAAGGAAGAACATCATTCTGAGCCAGTTGCTGATGAAGAGAAGAAAGAGGAGAGTGGGGATTTAAAGGGTTAGATGTCTTTTCTTATAATTTTGTATTCTTTAAAATGATGGGCCCACCCGGATTCGAACCGGGGATCAACGCCTTTCAGATTCTCTGTTGAGAATTGTAAGGGCGCTGTCATCTGCAGTCTCCTATGCAGAGATAGCCGCTAGACCATGAGCCCGCTTACTATCTGTTTTTGAGAGTGCTTTATTAAGCTTTTGATACAGAAATTAAAGCTCATGTAAAAATAAATCAGGCTTTACCCATCGGGCCTCGCTGCATGTATCTTCCCTTTCTAATATTAAATCTCTGATATCCACCAGGGCCGCCAAATTTGGGTTCCTGAACCGGTTCAGCAGTTTTAAAATAAGGAAATTCAGTTCCAGTCAGCATGGCTTTTTCGCTGAAGATCTGGGGTGCCGAAAACATTTCCGGAGGCTCATCGTTGTCAACCAGTATTACCTTGGCTATGGATTCTGGTCCTGTGCCTTTGACGTCGTATTCAAATTGCACCTGGAGAACTGCTTTTCGATGGGGAGCGAGCAGCAGGGCATCGAGGGCGGCAATCCGATGAACGGCGTGAAGCAGATTGTTGATGGCAAATTCTTTACGTTTAGCATCTTTGTACTTATTGGCCCATTTCCACCAATATTTTAAGGTTCTGTTGCCTTCGGTATCAAGGTGAGCTCGTAGGTTATTAATAATAGGATCTCCCGTACTTGCTTTTCGCAATAATTTCTGCACCGTTGCAAGGATTTGCGGCTCTCCGGTTTCTCCACTGGCTTTGAGTTTAGTCATGACCATGGGAATTCCAGATTGTTCACTAAAGGCAGCCAATTTCTGTTCGATGAAGCGAGCACGCTTATCACTTAATTTTAGGTTGTATCTACTTGATCCAGTGGGATCAGCAAATCCTGAGAGTTGAATTTCTAAGGAAAAATGAGTGTCTTTGATAAAATCTTGATATTTATCATACCCGGCTTGTTTGGCAGCAGCAATAACTGCTTTGAGAATATCAGGAAAAGCATCTTTGATATCTTTGGCAGCATCGACAGTTTGGTTGGAAACATCGAAGGGAAAGTTGTTAGTCACCACCAGATCTTTGGTCACATGAATTTTGATTTGTTGTTCCACCACGTCTCCTATGACCACTTCTCGTTGGGGTGCTGTTGTGATAGCGTGAGGAACTACCTTAGTTTGTATTGATTCTGCTGTCCTTCCTACTGCTGCAGCGGTCATTAATCCAGCTAGACCAGCAGCAATAGCAGTTCTAAATCGACTGCGGGCAGCTCTGACGTTGAGGATGGTATGCTGGCCGTAGGCAATAGCTTGTTTCTCTGCTTTATTGACGGTTTCTTCTTCTTTTCGTTCGATGAGATTAAGGTCGATCAATAATTTGTTGTCTCCGGAGAGGTTACGACGTACGTCGGCTTTGGTTTTTTCTAAACTGTGTTGTATCTTATGCAGCATATAGCCGGCGTGTCCTAGTATTTGTTTGGTTAAGGACATCCGCTGCCAGATGTAATCAGTGAGAGATTGAACGTGCTGCTCAAAAGCGGTGAGCCAGCGAAGCAGTTCATAATGAAGAATCCCGCTTTGTTCTAATTCTTTTTTACTGGCAAAAACACCCGGTGCAGTTCCTGCTCCTACTTGGCGAGTCATCCAGCGCCCAGATTTGGTTTGCTTGAATTGGTTATTTCCAATAGTATACCATTGATCTACTACTACTTTTTGGCGGAAGAGCTGATATCCGCCCATTTTTTCCATCTTAAGGTAGCTTTCTATTTCCTTGGCTGCTTTATGGATATCTTCCAGCACTTTTCGTACCTGTTGATCTACATCCCGTTTTTGCAGTTCCCGGGCGTCAATCAATTGGGCTAATTTGTCGGTATCTCCAACTGAGAGGGAATAAGCGCTTTTTGCTCCCAGCAGTTCCCGGGAGAAGACTTCATCGGTCTCGCTTACTTCTTGTTCAATGGCATCCAAAATTTTTTTATATCTAGTGGAGATGGCAGTGAGCATCTCGCTCAGCAGGCGATGCAGAGTAAAATCAGACAGGTTTTTCTTATGTTCAGCAATAAGCTGAATGAATTGCTGCATCACTGCCAGCGGCTCTTGGATATCTTTCTGATAACTGATAAATTCTGCTTTTTCTATCTCACTGATATCCTTGCTGATATCGGCGATCATTCGTTGATGTTCTCGTAAAACGCTTTCAATTTTTCGTTGATTGGGTCTGGTGGTATTGGTGAGAATTTCTAGATTGGCTTCGAGTTTCTGCAGCTGATCTAATTTCTGATCCAAGCGCTGGGCCAGATTCGCTGCCCGAACGCTTACCCGCTCATCGCGGTAGAACTTGCCCAGGACTAAGGAAAATATGCCCATTTCAACATCACCTATTTTTATTTGCTTCTATTTATCCAATAACTATCTATATATCTATAATATCTACAGCAATCTTTATCAATTAATATACTTTTTGGTGTTGTATGAATAATTCTATGCCTACAACGGATGTGGTGTACCAGCCAGCGGAGGATTCCTACTTGCTGCAGGAGTATGTGAAAGAATATGCTTTTGGCCGGGTGCTGGATATGGGAACCGGCTCTGGTATACAGGCACTTACAGCTTTGAAGCGGACTAATGTGAAGGAGGTAGTCGCAGTAGATATTGATGAGGAAGCAGTGCGGCGATTGCAGCAGGGCATAAAAGAACAACGGCTGCGAAAAATAAAAGTTATCAAAAGCGATTTGTTTGACCGAGTGGAAGGCCATTTTAATCTAATTATTTTTAATCCGCCTTATTTACCGCAGGATGAAGGGATTGAAGACCAGGCAATTTATGGCGGTAAAAAAGGATGGGAAGTGATTGGGCGTTTCTTGCAGGAGGTTTCTGCTCATTTGTTTGCTGATGGAAAAGTATTGCTGTTATTCTCGTCTTTAACCCATCGGGACAAAGTTGATGAGCGGTTATCCTATCATCTACTGGACTTTGAATTGCTGGGACAGAAGAAACTCTCTTTTGAAGAATTATTTGTCTACGTCGTGGTCAAAAGTGGGGTTCTGCGGGAGCTGGAAGCTAAGGGAATTGAAAAAGTGAACTATTTGACTCATGGGAAAAGGGGAAATGTGTTTACGGGTATTCTGGATAAAAATAAATTGAGAAAGACCCATCTTTCGACGAACCGGCATTCTTATTTGCATAATATAGTGAAAGTTGCGATTAAAGTACAGCGTCCAGAAAGTGAAGCACCGTTAGATGAGGAAGCCAAGTGGCTGGTCATGGTCAATGAAAAAGGAATTGGTCCACGATTACTTTTTTCTGGGAAAGGATATGTGGTGTATGAATTTGTAGAGGGGGAGTATCTGGTTACGTGGATTCAAAACCAATCGAAGGAGACAATACGAAAAGTCTTGGATAATCTTTTAAAGCAGTGTTTTGCACTTGATATACTGGGAATCAATAAGGAGGAAATGCATCATCCGGTGAAGCACATTATTATTGATAAGAATCATCATTCGGTCATGCTGGATTTTGAGAGGTGCTACAAAACCGATAATCCTAAAAACGTGACCCAATTTATTGATTTTATCTGCCGTCTTCGTCCAGAATTACAAAAAAAGGAATTTAGTTTTACAGTAGAGGAGCTGCGAGGGGCAGCTGGGAGATATAAGAAGGAGAGAAGCATCCCCTCATTTGAAGAAGTGCGGGCCTTACTGGGGTAATAAGAAAAAAATGAAATATCGTGATATACCCATTTTAATGTACCATGATGTGAGTGATGCTGGTAGCCAATGGTGTGTTTCTCCTGCTGATTTTGAGCAGCAGATGCTGTTGCTGAAAAAAGAAGGCTATAAAACCATCAGCTTGCATGAGTTGCAGGTGGGAGTCCATCATGATTTAGAGACCTCACAAAAGTGTGTGGTGATTACATTTGATGATGCGCGCTCAGGAGTTTATCACCATGCTTTTCCGATTCTCAAGAAGCTGGGATTTACGGGAGTGATGTACGTTGTTCCGGGTTGGCTGGAAGGGCAGGAAATTCCGGTGCAGGAAAATTATGCGCCGTTCTTAACGTGGGAACACTTGAATGAATTGGCTGATTATGGTTTTGAAATTGGATCGCATACTTTCTCTCACCGGAATGTAGCGAGGGTGGAGGCGGTAACTCTAGTGAAGGAATTAGATGAGGCGGAGCGCTTGATTGAGGAAAAACTTGGTCGGAAAGCAGATCATTTTTCCTATCCTTATGGGGAGTATACACAAGCACTGCGAGATGCCATTACAGTGCGATATAAAACTGCGGTGACTGTCCAGAAAGGGTTTAGTAAATTGCCGGGAGCGTATGCGAGACAATGGGTCTTGCGAAATACTTCTCTTGAAGAATTTTCAAAGTTACTGAAGAAACCAACCCTTTCTGTCTGTATGATTACCAAGAATGAGGAAGAGCATTTGGGAAAAGCTTTACAATCAGTACTGAGTGTAGCCAATGAAATTGTGGTGGTGGATACGGGCAGTACGGACAGAACGAAGGACATTGCAGCAGGTTTTGGGGCACGGGTGTATGACTTTCAGTGGAATGATGATTTTGCGGCGGCGCGTAATGAAAGTTTGAAGTATGCCACCAGCGACTGGGTGTTCATTCTGGATGCGGATGAAGTTCTTGGTGAAGAAGACGTAGCAGCTGTTCAGGAAGCGGTTTCGCAAGAAGGAATTGCAGGATATTATGTCATTACCAAGAATTATTCGAATCAGTCTTCAATGAGCGGATGGCAGCCAAATACTTTAACTGATACCTTGGCTCACTCCAGCAAAGGGTGGTTTCCTTCTCTTAAAATTCGTTTATTTCGAGTGGGAAAAGATGTTCAGTTTGCCGGCAAGGTGCATGAAATGATCGATGAGAAATTATTAATTTCATCCGGAAGGGTGGCAACCTTGAAAGGGTTTGTTCATCACTATGGCTCTTTAGTGGAAACTTCTGAGGGAAAGAAGCGATCGTATCTGGCGCTGACTCAGCAGAAGCTGATGGAAGATCCACTTAACTCAAAAGCCTACTTTGAATTGGGAGTGCAGTATAAAGAATTGGGAGAATTGGAATTGGCAGAAAAAGCCTTGGAAAAGTCCGTGGAACTGGATGCAACTGCTTCTCTAGTACCTTCGCTGAATTTAGCAGTGGTGCGGCAGAAATTACAGAAAATGGAAGCAGCGCAGGAAGTATATCTTCGTATTTTAGAGAAAGATTCTTCTCATGCAGAGGCGCAGTTTGGGATGGGTTTTTGTTATTTTAAGCAGGGGAATTTAGATAAATCGGTGGAGCATTTTCGATTGGCGATTCAGTCCAATCCTCAGTATTTAGAAGCGTATGGCAACCTGGGGGCTATTTACGAGAAACAAGGGCAGTTAGCCTTAGCGGAACAGATGCTGGCAAAGGCAATTTCGTTAGATCCCCGAAATGGGCGGGCATATTATAATTTGGGGGTGGTGTATGAAAAAGCATTGGCTCTTGGCCGGGCGATCGGCTGCTATGAGAAAGCAATCGAGCTGAGGTATGTTCGAGCTGGGGAACTCCGGGACAAAGTGGAAAAGATGAAAGAGTTTGTGAGGGAATCAAAAAAAATATCATCTTAGGTGGGTTCTACTTTTTCGCATAAAATTTAGTTTTGCCTTCCACATGAATGCCTTGTTTTAGTTCTACCGGACGCCAGCTGTCCCGAACGAGATCTGCGCCAAGCCACTTTGCTAACTCTTGCGGGTTGCCGATAGTGGCGCTTAAGCCGAGAAGTTGGGGCTTGAGGAGAGTTTTGAGCAGAGTTAAGATGATTTCCAGCGTAGGACCACGGGTCGGATCATTGAGCAGGTGAATTTCATCAATAACGACGAGTTTGACGGCAGGAAGCCAAGGTACCTGGTGGCGAAGCAGGGAATCTAATTTTTCAGTGGTCAGGATGAGAAGATCGTAGCTGGCTAAATAAGAGGATGGCGAGTCCATATCACCTACAGAGTAGGTTACTTTATGGGGGGAATTTTTGAAGAGTTCTTGGAATTCTTTGAATTTTTCGTGGGCGAGGGCTTTGAGCGGGACGAGATAGATAGCCTTACCTTGTTCCAGAAGGTTGACGATAGCCATAGTGGCTACTAGGGTTTTGCCTGAGGCGGTGGGGGCACAGATAAGGAGTGATTGGTGGTGGAGCAGACCAGCGTTGATAGCTTTTTTCTGAATAGGGGTAAGGGTGGGGAAGGTTTGGTAGTATTCCTTAAAGTAAGCTGGCAGGGGAAGGGAGCTGATATCCATCTCTTATATAATAGAGGGATAGTTTTATATGTTTGTCGCTCTCTTGGGAGTGGATGGATAAAATAGGTGGTATACCCGTAGGATGGCTGGATAGTCAGTTACCCTATAAACCAGAACACAGTTCTGTCTTTTCATTTTTGTTATTTTTTGATGATGAAAGCTTTAAAACTAAAAATTTTTTGCTTTCAGGCGCTCATCTCCTCTCTTGGCTGTTACCACCAGTTATTTTTGCGAAAGACTTATAAATCAATATCTGGTATGTGAAGTCATCCATTAGTTCAACTGTCTATAAAATCGAAAAGAGGTACCAAAGTGATGGTGTGCTTCTTTCGGAATTTTTATAGAATAGGAGAATTGGGAAGGGGTTTTGTTCAAACCTCACATAAGAGCATATTCATACACATGGAGGTGTGTTTTAAATGGAAGTAAAAAGAACGGTGAAGCGATTATTTGCGGTAGGAGCTGGTGTTGCTATGTTAGGGGCAACGGCGATGGGTGCTCTGGCTGCAGCAGATTTGAAAGACTATCCAAGTATGTTTGTAACGGATGGTAAATTTAATGGATTCTTTGTAGTTGGGGAAAAAGCAGCTTCAGTGGATAACTTGGCTATGACTGATATTGCAGCCAGCATGATGTATCCCAAAGCCGCTGACAAGAAAACAACTACTGTTTCAGGAGATGCTTGGATGGTTGGAACTAGTTCTAAGTTTTTTGAACTTGCTAATAGTAATGCTTCAGATTCAGCCATTACGGGGGAGTCCTTGAGAGATATCAACACTTTTATAGGTGATGATGAATTACAGGCACTTGGAGATGGGGTTTGGGCAACTAATGAGCGAAGTTATGATTACCAACAATTTCTGTTCTTTGACATTGATGGTGCGGGTGCAGGCTCATTCGGTTCGAATACTAACTTGATTGTGAAATATGCTGAGAGTGATGATGATGTAACATCAGATTTCTTCTTGGCGCAGAATGATCGGCAAATTGCACGTTACAAGATGGAATTCAGCTCTACAGCACAGTCAGATGTTACTGATTCTGTAGGATCTGCGGATACTACAGGGACATATTTAGATGACTTTGAGAACACTAATCTGGATATTATGGGGAAAGCATATACAGTAGTATTAGCTCGACGACCGGATACAGTTCCTGATCAAAGTATTAGGTTAATCTTAATGGCTGGATCAACTCGTGATACCTTACTAGAAGGGGAATCTAAAACCTATACTGTTGGGGATAAAACCTATGATGTATCTTTGACCTACATTGATGATGACGAAGCTAAGTTCAGCGTCAATGGTGAAGCAACCAACAAGCTTAAAGTAGGGGAAACCTATGTCTTGAAAGACAAGAGCGAAGTGGGTGTCAGTGAAGTGTTATACCAGAATTATGCTGGTGGTATTCACTCCGCTACGTTCTTTGTTGGTGCTTCCAAGATGGAACTTCGAGATGATCAGATAACGGACGCTATTGGTGCCTATCGAGTTAAGATTGGTTCAGAAGATATTGATGGATCTACTGTAATCATTACAGGTACGGACAACAACGCGACATTTACTGTGAGTACGATTGAAGTCAATATGACTGCAGAAGACGATTACTTTCTTGGAGCAGGAGAAAAGTTGAGTGATGTGATTGCTAAATCAGGAGAAGAAAAAGAGATTCTGTTTGGTCAGAATTGGGATGTTGAATATAAAGGTATCTCGGAAGAGGCAACGCATGACTTGCGTATGAAAACATCTGGTTCTAGGCGGTATGAATTAGAGTTGTATGATGGTGATGGTAAAGCGGTAAGTATTCCAGTAGCCTATGCTGAAGGAAATATTAACCTTAGCCTTGGTAGGGAATCACAGAATCCCGCAACAAACTCTAGGAGCAATCAGAAACAGCTGATTAAAGAAGGTCTTACACCTATGTTTAAAGATGATTACTTCATCTTAACCGGTGGCAGTGCTGCTGACGGATCGGCAAAATCATATCTGCTTACCTATTCTGGTGCGGATGCTGTGACTAAAACGAGTCCAAAGATTAAGTTTAAGAATGCTGGAACTGGGGAAACACTGGAATATTCGGTAAGTACAAATAGTAGTGCCTCCGGGACGGTAGCTACCATTAAGTTGGGTGGTTACTCTTTTGATGTCTATGCTGAAACGCCAGTTCAAGTTGATGACTTCCAGATTACTGCTGACCTAAATGGTGATGGAACTCGGGATGGGTCAAGCGTCAACTTTGTTGACTCGTATGGTTCTCAGTGGACCATCGGAAACGTAACTGGTAATGGTAGCGTGAGTACTGAAGGAAATGAGTATATTCGCATTGATGCTTCGTCAAGCCAGAATGCGGATGATTACGACAATTTTATACCAAGTGCGATAAGATTGAACATCTCGGCTACGTCAGATCCAGAAGTTCGTGCTGCTATTGGCGGTGTAACGTTGAAAACACCTGAAGGGAAAACTGAGGTTAGTTATGGCTACACATCCATGGGTGCTTTTATTACCTTCAACGAACCAGCATCAGATCCTGATGAGTTTATTATGGCATACCCAGAGAAGCAACGCTTACCTCAAGTGTACTTTACCAGTGGCGCAACGACGAGTTCAACCTCTGCCACCGGAGATTTAGCTCCCGTGACAGTTGTTGATGCTACGAAACTGGATAGTGAAATTGCCAGTGCCGGTGCTCAGAACTTAGTGGTCGTTGGCGGACCCTGTGTGAACACGGTTGCAGCTGAATTGTTAGGTAATCCAGCTCAGTGTGCGGAAGGATTCACTCCTGGGAAAGCTCGGGTCAAGTTGTTTGAGAATGGCGCCAATGTGGCTATGTTAGTAGCAGGGTACAGTGGAGCTGACACTAGGTTAGCGGGTAAAGTTGTCGCTCACCGATGGAAAGAGCTTACCGGATCGGAAGTGGAAATTGAAGGTACCACCCAAACGGATGCTACCATCAGTGCTCCATCAGTTGCTGCGCCAGTAGTAGAAACACCAGTTGCTGAATAAGCCTGAAAGCTAAACGCTTTTTTTTTATTTTTCTTTTACTTTTATTTTGTTCTGACCTTTTTTTCTGATAGTAGGTTTTATAAATATCAAGTTTCTTTATGGTCTTATGGATACTCTTCGATATCAGCCCTATGTTCCATTGTTATTGTTGCTGGTCTTGGTAGTCGTATCATTTTTGGTGCTTAAGCCGTTATTATTAGCTCTTTTTTTAGGAGGGTTGCTGGCGTATATCTTCTTTCCGGTTTATTCTGCTTTGCAGCGGAAAATCAAGAGAAAATCGCTTGCGGCGGCACTGATGTGCATCGTTGTATTTGCTTTGTTAGTCATCCCTTCAGTATTCCTTACTAAAACGCTGGTTCAGGAATCGTATGTGCTTTTTATTTCGGTCAAGCAGAAGTTGGCTACGGGGTTGTTTAGCAATTGCCATAATCAGTTCTGTGAGTCTATCAGGGGGTTTGGAAAAGATCCCTCGGTTGCGTATCAAATCCAGGAAGTGAGTAAGTTCATTACGAATTGGGTTATCCAGAAGGGATCTGATTTTCTTCTCCGTCTGCCGCGCTTAACCCTTAATTTAGTAGTTATTTTCTTTTCTTTGTTTTTTTTCCTGCGGGACGGGGATAAATTTGTAGAGCATATCCAACAGGTATTGGGATTACATCAGCATAAGTTTAGTGCTATTATGGCCAGGCTTAAGGAAATCCTTCATGGGTTAGTTTACGGGTATTTTATTGTAGCTTTGATTCAAGGGGCGTTAGGGGCGTTGGGATTTTTTATTTTTGGGATTAATTCGCCGTTATTTTGGGGGGTAGTAATGGGGCTGTTGGCATTGATTCCTTTTGTGGGAACAGGGCTGATATGGGTTCCAGCAGCGGTTATTTTTCTGTTAGAGGGTGTATTTCAGGGTTCTTCCTTGCTGATATGGAAAGGGATAGGTTTGTTTGTCTATGGTCTTGTATTCATAAGCGGCTTGGATAATGTTATTAAACCTATTTTAATCGGTGAACGGGCTAAAATTCATCCTGCCATCATCATGTTTGGAACCTTTGGGGGTATCTTTCTATTTGGTCCGGTGGGAGTTATTATTGGTCCGCTGCTGTTATCTCTTACGACAGTAGTTATTGCCACTTATTTAGAAGAAGAGTGATTTGATGAAAAATGGTTAAATCCTGCTGAATCCCGGTTCTGGTTTTTGTCGTGCGTAGTCAATCATCTGCTGCAGGTAGGGTTGGAGGGGGATGCTGAGGGGTATGTTTCTGATAGTTGCTTTGTGGTTCAAGGGAATGGTATACGTTCTGAATAGTTTATCTAAAATGCTTTGGTAGGGGCTGGTGGAGGTGATTTCGGAGTAATAGACCGGTCGGTTCATAATGGTGAGCCGGTTCTGATAGAATCGGTGAGGAAGGTGCGCCCGTCGTATGGCAATGATGGTGCCTATACCGGCGATGATAATGATTCCTATCAAAGATACGGTTTTGATGACAGTTTCTTGCGATCCTCGGAGTTGAAGCAGGGATATGTTCAGAAGGATGCCTGCATAGAATATGGCGGCGAGGACAATAAGCGTGCCTAGCTGGGGAATAAGTGCTCTTTTTTTGACTTGCGGAAGAAGGTACAATGGTTGTTCTAGTGGCATAGTGGGGGACATATTTTAATGGTCTATGATTATGAATGGGCCTGCCCGGATATGCAGGAAAACTTCACCTTTTAGATGAAGTGTAGCACTTGCACCGGGGGTCTCCCGCGAGTCAGGCGGACGTCATAGCTGCTAGACCACAAGCCCAGATTTGATTTCAAAATAAGCCTTACTTTAAATAGTTTGTTGTGGGATGGAGGTTGTTGCGAAAGTAGGGATTAGCATCCATTCACGAGCGATATAATCAATCATCACCTTGATTGCGGGGTGGGATGGCTCCCAATGTCATTAAGTTAGCAGGAATCATTATGTTGCCCTTCGCTGGT
>Ga0209541_10008056_pt1 | contig 17525 bp, 23 predicted proteins | sample RifCSPlowO2_01_FD_184027 | JGI IMG/M metagenome (GOLD analysis project Ga0209541, IMG submission 184027) | Groundwater microbial communities from Rifle, Colorado - Rifle CSP2_plank lowO2_0.1 (SPAdes) (version 2) | ecosystem: Environmental > Aquatic > Deep subsurface > Groundwater | place...
ATTGTCCCTGTTCAATTCTATTGACCATCTTTTTGTTTCTTTGTCCTGATATATTTTGATTAACTTTTCTTTTTCCAATGCTGGAAGCGCTTTCATTACTGCCGGCTGTGTAACCCCTAAAAAATTTGATATCTGCCTTTGGTTTAGTAGAATCCCTACCTTTACAAATAGAAGCCTTAAAATCTCCTGCTGTAGCCTTGTTAACTTTAGTTTATATATCTTTATCATAGTTAATATATATTAACTTTAGTTTATATATCTTTTGGTTTTATATTTAAAGTCGAGAACTTTAGCAATATTTAAAAGAAGCTTTTTCTTTAAAATCTTCATATTGCCCGGGTAGCTCAGCCTGGAAGAACCTTCTTTAAAAAAGAAGCTTCACCAAGAAAGGAAAAAGTTTCATCAAAGAAAAAGGTTCTGGGTAAATAGAGCACAGATCTTAGCAAAAGAGTGAAACACTCCTAATGCTGGGGCCGGGGGTTCGAATCCCCTCTCGGGCGCTAATTTTTCTTATTCAATTAATTTCAATATTTAAACAGAATCTCATAATCTTTGTGAGACATCCAATCCAAAACTATTGCTAAAACTAAAATTCCTCTGGGACTATCAGGAGAAGTTACTGAATAAAACAACCTCCATCCTCCTGGTAGATCATATTTCCAGATATTGGGATAATGCTGCCATTTTTTTGGAATTAGTTTCTTTGGCAAGAGGATGCAACAAAAAGCATTTTTCTCAATCTCATCTAATGCAGAATTAATCTGCTTGAACAAAGTAGAGTCTTTTCTTTCTAGCTCATAAAAAACTTCTTTTAATTTAGGACTTTCCCACCTGATTTCTGAAGGCTGTATTTTCCCTATTCTGTTCACCTCTTTAGGTCCTGTCTTTTAATAAAGTTATTGTATATCTTTGGAGAAAAAATCCATCCTAATTTGCCTTCTTTATCTATTGCAATCTTGTTAGAATACTCCAGATAATCCAGAACTCTTAGAAATGTTTGATACATTACAGATCTTGGAAGCTTTTTCCATAATTGAAACTTTCCATATTCCCCACTATATTCTTCAATTGTTTCCTCTATCATTAGCACAGTATCTAGCCTTGGCTGATGCATTATTGCCTGTTTCATATATAAACCTATATAATATAAATGTATATAAGCCTTTCTATTAGGGATAGGGTGAAAATTAAGTTTGATTTAGATATAAGCTACTGGCTCTCAGAAATTTTTGTCATTTTTAATACCAATATTTACCTTGTCTAGAATATAGATAAACAGAGTTTATTGGTCTTCCCTCTGGTAAATCCCTTCCGAAATCATCTAGAAATTCCGTTTTCTCTAAATTCAGATTTTCATTCTTACTAATTTTATTTATTTGTTTTTTATATTTCTCGTTAACTACAATTACAACATTCGTTAAATCTTGATCAAAGTTTTTTACTTCTACAATCTTTTCAAAAATATTAATCTTTACATTTAACATTGCATTTCTCTCTTCTGTTGGGCTTTTAAAAGAAATTATGTCCTCCGTACAACTAAATTTACATTCTCCATAAGAACACCAATTTTTAGCGGTAAACCTGACTGCTTTAGATTCACAATTATCTATAAACTCCTGAGAGGGTTTACAATCTTTATCATCTTTGCATTCAATTGCCTGACAATTATTACCTATACACACAGGCCTATCATTAGGACAGTCCCATTCCGTATTGCAAGGACAATCAGAGTTTTCATATTTACATTTAAACTCGGTTTCTTTAGAACAACTAAATTTTTTACATTCAAGTTCGATACATTTTTCAGAACAGGTTTCAGTAAAAAAAGTAACAAACCCATTCACTAACCATCTTCCATCAATATATTCTAATTTCATCGCAGGGGCTTTGGCGTCAAAGATAGAACTAGAAACTGTATAATAGGCATAAGCTACATCTTCCGAATCCATCCTTATTTGATCTAATCTTATCACAGGAGTCGTTTCGTTCTCTGAAGCTAAAAAAAATTTAGAAAAATCTTCTTTATTTCTTTTTTCTTTAAGAAGAGGTATAAAAAAATCATACATAGAATTAGGGTCTTTTTGTTCCCAATATCGAGCAAATCTTTCTGCTGTTTTTTCAGCCCCTTCTCTCGTTTTAAGTTCACTATAGGTAGATTCGGTAATCTCCTCTTGACCGCAACCAGAGATAAATATTAAAGAAAAAATTAAGAATCCAAATAAAATGTTTGTTTCATTTGTCATTTTGGTTTATTAATAAGAATTATTAAATCTAAATCCTTTTAAATTTTGTGATAAGTCTTTAAATGACTCTACTAAGGATATCTCCAACATTATGCAACAATTTTCTGCTTCTCTTTATATTTTTCGGCAATGCCCTATAAAATTGTATTGAAAGTATTTATTAAAATTTTAACTTCCTCTTTTTCTACATTTAATATATATAATTGAGCTCCGCTTACTTTTCTTGTCAGGATTAAGTATTTCGCCTTTACTAATTCTTCTATAGTATTGTAAGTAGTTGCCCTGTTCAATCCTGTTTCTCTAGCGACGTCTCCTATGCTGAAATCCAATCCTCTCATCTCTAAAAAGAATTCTATGATTCTATTTCTTGGAGTTAATCCAAATATTTCGCAAAATTCTCCTATATTTTGCATTTTATTATCTCCAACATTTCATTCTACTTTTGGCAGTCCCAAAAACCTATAAATTTCTTCTCTTTTTCTTGGATTCAGAGAAACATGCCATTCTCCTGTTTTCTTAAGCCTTATCAAAAATTCCAGTTTATACAATTCTTCTATTGCTTTATCTACTATTTTGCCCCCTCGTAAATGTTTAGGTAACCCCTTCACTAAGTTTTTTTCTTCGGTATGAGAGCCTCCCCATTTTGCAGGTTTCATTGACATTAATTTTCTCAGTATTTTATCTTGGATAATCTTTTCATCCATTGCTTTTTGTTAAGCAAGATAGTATTTAAATTTATCTCTATTAAGGTATAATAATGTACTAAAATAGAAAGATTAATATATGGGCTATGGTTTTGAAATATAAAATGGAGCAAACGACAATCTTCAGGGAAGCATTAGGAGATTCTCCAGTTGTTAGAGTACTGGACTTTTTAATAGAAGGCAGAGGTTTAGACTACTCATTATCAGATATAGCTGAAAATTCAAATATAGGATGGACAACACTACACAGAATATGGAATAAGCTAGAGAAATTTGAAATTGTAGTATTCACAAGAGAGATAGGAAGAGCTAAATTATTCAAATTAAATGAAAAGAATCCAGCGGTCAAAAGATTGATACAATTATACGATACCCTTCTATACCAGGAAACTGAAAGGCATTTTTCTAAAAAATTAGAAATCCCTGCTTAATTATGTATTTATGTATTCCTTCTTCAAAACCAGATTTCATTTATCTTCAGTAAAGATAATCTCATCTTTATGCAATAATTTTCTGCTTTTCAACCCTTTTCTTTAAGTCTTCTATAATCAGCATGTCATATATTTCTTGTAATTTTTGGATTTTCTTATTTTCTGAATTTAGCTTAAATAGCTTGGCTTTGCCGATGTCTCTTGTGTGAATAATTATTTTGTATAAGATTAAATTATCCCAAATCCTGTATAAAGTAGCTCTTCCAATTCCGGCGTTTTCAGCCATGTCCGTAATTGAAAAGTCTAATTCACCCATAGTTAATAAGTAATCCATAACTCTTATTGTAGGGGAGTCTCCCATAAATTCTATGAATAAGGATTTATTTTGCATAGTAATCTTAGAATCAAGCTCATATTTAAATCTTTCTATTTTGAGACAATATCGTCTCATATTTGTGAGGAAGATTAATATAGCACTCTAATTTATTATTGGAAATATGGATTCATTAGAAATTAAAAAACAAATTATTAAAAAACTTGTAATTTGGAATAAATGGGGCGGGGCTCATACTGAAAATATTTTGAAAGGATTACCTCTGCATTTAAGAGGCGAGAAGATAACTAAAAAAGTTCTAAAAGAGTTGATTAAGGATAAGTGGATGATTCCCACTGTAAAAACAGGAGAAATTCATTACTCTTTAAATCCCGAAAGGGCCAAGGACATTTTGCAATTTTATGAAAAATATTGTAAAAAGGATTAGTAAAAAACTTATTATGCATCTATTTATTTCTTTAAGATAATTTTTCTTCTGTGCTTAATATATTCTAAAATTGCAGGAATGAAGGATATGATTACAATTAAGATAATAATCATCATCAGGTTATTCTTAATTAGAGGAATGTTACCGAAATAAAAGCCCGAAAAAACGAATATTGCAACCCAGAATATCCCTCCAACTACATTATAAATTAAAAAAGTAAAATAATTCATCTTCCCGATTCCGGCCACAAAGGGAGCGAATGTCCTGATTATTGGAATAAACCGCGCAAGCACTATAGTTTTCTTGCCGTGATTGTGAAAAAATAATTTTGTTCTTTCTATATGCTCTCTTTTGATAAATTTTGAAAATACTTTTTCTCCTAAATGGCGCCCAATCCAATAGTTGGCAGTATCTCCTAAAATTGCTGCGATTGAAAGGAGTGAAAATAGAAGATAAACATTTAATGCACCTATTGCTGCGAAAGTTCCTGAAATAAAAAGCAGGGAATCTCCTGGAAGAAATGGAGTTAAAACAAAACCCGTTTCCAGAAAAATAATTAAGAAAAGCAGGGGATAAACAAGGTTTCCGTAGCTTTGAATTAATGCTGCAAGATAGACATCTAAATGGAGAATAAATCCGATCATATCTTTAATCATTTTAAATTATAAAAAATCACCATTAATAAATGTTCATGTTGCAATACATAAAAAAGCAAACAAATAGATTTATATATAAGTTCTGCTATTAATTGTTTTAATAGTTTTTAAAAATTTAAGAGGTATTAAAAGAGATGACTGTTCCTTCAAAGGTTGTTCAAGGCATGGGGATTAAGTTTGAAGACACCTTACCTGAACAAAAGGAGGACCTTAACAGATTTAGCAAAATAGTTCCTCTTCTTCTACAAAAAGGCATTGACAAGCTTAATTTATCTATGTTCAGCCCTGAGCTTAGGACAGACCTTTTGCTTGCATTGGGCGATGAGTATAGAAGGAAAGGGGATTTGTATGATGCTGCCAGAGCCTATCTTTTAGCAGACCATAAGGATAAGCTGAATTTAATTGGAGAGGATTATGAAGTGCTGATGCAGTATGATAACTGCGTCGAGGTGTATAAACTGGCTGGAAACCGCTCAAAGCTTATGAAGATTGGAAAAAAATGCATCCAAGAAGGCAACTTAAAAGAGGCTGCCAAGGCATTTATGGCTGCTGATGACACAGAGCACCTTATTACTGTGAGTGAAAAATGCATGGACTGCTATAGATTTGACCAGGCTTTTGAGGTTCTTTCTTATTTGGGAGATAAACAAAGATTCTTGACTTTGGGTGATAGATGCTTTGAGCAGAAGGAATATGATTTCGCCATTAAGTCTTTCCACATTGCCGGAGATAAGGAAAGGCTTAATCAAACCGGGGATCAGCTGCTTAAAGAGGAAAGAATAGAAAAGGCATTAGAGGCTTATAAATTATCTGATAATCAGGCAATGGTTGCTTTTATCAAACAGAATTTCTCTAAATATTAATTTCTAAAAGCTTTTATAGTTTAAAATATATATATTGGATATGGCTGCTGATATAATTATCTTGCTTTACATCCTTGGAATATTTATTGCGATTGGTTTCTGGGAGGCGTATATTGAAGGAAGATATGGGTGGGCTCAAAGACAGGTTGGATGGAACATTCCATTTAAAGTTGGTTTTTTAAAAAGGCCCCTCGATGCTTATCATTTTTGGAGTTGGATGATAATGATTCCAATGTTTTTGATGCTTCCGTTTGTGATGTTCGGCTTTAATCTGCATTTATTCTGGCTCGTTGTCATCGGATTTTTACTTGGAAGCGTTGTCGAAGATTTTCTGTGGTTTGTTGTTAATCCAGATTTTCCATTTAGAGATTTTAATCCTAAAAAAGTCTGGTGGCATTACTGGATTGGTTTTGGAAAATTCAAAGTTCCTGAGATTTATATTATATATCCTATTGCTGCTTTGCTGATATGGATTTATTTATTATGATCTAAGAAGCCTCATGTGGTTTACTCTCTTTTGAATTAATTCATTTGTACCGATATCTTTTCTATGAAATAGATTTCCTCTAATTGAATGGACAGACTCTTCAGCTATTTTTTCAGCTTCTGATAAATCATCTGCTATACCAACACAAGCTATTGACCTTGAACTGGTTGTGTAAATGTCATTTCCTTGTTGATATACTGAAGCATAATATAATCGAGAATTCCCTGAAATGTTTCTAATATTTATCTTCTGATTTGTTTTCGGATTTTCCGGATATCCTTCTGGTACCAGATATTTGCACACTGTAGCCTTTTTCTCAAAATCTAATGTGACTCTTTCTAGATCTTGATTAATAACTGCTCTGCAAAGTTCAACAAAATCTGTTTTCAAAATCGGGAGTACATTCATAACCTCTGGATCTCCAAATCTGGCATTGTATTCTATTATTTTAACTCCTTTGCTAGTTGCTATTAACCCTGCATAGATAATTCCTTTGTAATATACTCCAGTTTTTTGATATAATCCTTTTATTACTTCCTGAGTTATATCTAAACCATCTTCAACATCTTTTTTTGTTAAGAAAGGAAGAAGGAAATCTCTATCACTATATGATCCCATTCCTCCTGTATTTGGTCCTAGGTCTTTATCATAAGCTCTTTTATGATCTTGGACTGGCGGAAAAGGGATTACTTCTTTTCCATCGGTTAAACACATAAGACTGAATTCTTCTCCCTCAAGTTTTTCTTCTATTACTACTTTTGGATGTTTTTTTAAGATATCATGGATATATGCTAATACTTCTTCTTTTGTTTGAAAATGATCTCCTTGAACTTTTACTCCTTTGCCTCCTGTTAATCCACTAGGTTTTATAACGGCAGATTCAAGTGATTCTAAGAAGTGTTTGGCTTCACTTATATTTTCTCTAGTAAATATTTCGAATCTTGGATTTCCGTTTATATTAAATTCTTCAATTAATTCTCTTGTGAATGCTTTATCTGTTTCTAGTTGTGCCAGCATTCTATTTGGCCCTATTGGTGGAACTTCTATTGATTCCAATGCATCCACTACTCCCTTCTCCAATGGATTTTCTGGCCCTATAAATGCAAAATCTGGATTTGATTTCCAAGCAAAATTAATTATAGATTCTATGTCATCATAATTTCCCATTAGAAAATCCTCTGAAAGCGAAATAATTCCAGGATTTCTTGAGCTGAGATATGAAAATATTCTTGGGCTGTGTTTACTTCTCATTAATGTTTCTGCTATTACATGCTCTCTAGCTCCATGCCCTATTAATAATATATCTGTCATTCTTTTTTTCCTTTAATTGTTTTTTCTATTATATTAGCTGCCTGCTCTGCGCCATTTGTTTCGAGATTTATTTTTTCAAAATTTTTCTTTAGCTCTGGGATTGATTTTATGAATCTTTTAATTATGGCTGATAGTTCCTGCCTTGTGAAATTTTTTTTATTCTCCACTAGAGAGATTTCTTGTTTCTTTGCATAATAAGCATTCAGCTCCTGTTCAATAAAATTCGGTATTGGAAAAAGCAAGGACGGTTTCTTTAATGCAATGCATTCTGACAGGGTGCAGTGGCCTGCTTGCGTGATTACCCCCTTTGAGGCTTTTAAATATTCTAAAAAATTCTCCTTGAACGGAATGAAGGTTACATTGCCATGCGACTCTCCAGACAGCCTGTAGGCGAATATGATAAACTCCTCGCCTATATCCTGCAGTACCCCCTGAATTTTATAAAGCAGATTTGTTGAGAAATGAGAGCCGCCGAACATTATTAATATTGGAGGTTTGTTTAATTTCAATTTTTCTAAAAGCTCTTTCTGCGATAAATTTGGCAGCTTCCTTACTATCGGATTTACGAAATTGTAAAATTTATTTTCTTCTGCTGAATGCTTCTCGAATGTCGGTATTATTACTGGAGCTGAAATTTTTTTTGCTTTGCTGTAGATTAAAGAGATGTATTTATTTTGTATCAGATACTTCTTTTTACTTTCTTTAACATACTCTTCGTATTGTATTGGGTCAAAATTGAATACCAGAAAATGAGGCTTTTTCTTCTCCATATACAGCGGCAAGGGCTCGAAATCGCAAATAACAGCATCTGGCTTGAACACCCTGAATAATTGTTTTAACTTCAGATAATTTCTAAGGTATATAGACGGAAGTTTTAGGTTCATCATTATCGTTTTCATCGTCGAGAATCTTGAATGCCTCTCTGGAAATTTGGGACCTCCTATTTCCAAGGTTGTGTATTCATGCTTGAAATATTCCAATGCATTGCCATATGAAGCTACAACAATCTCAGCCCTTTTTTTTTCCAATTCAGACAGGATTGCTGCCTGCCTAATCGCATGGCCATAACCTATCCCAGTTATAACTGAAACAACTTTCATTATCTTACCTTCTCAAACTTTTCCGCATATCTGCAATTATTCTTTATTCCATAAAAGCGCGCTCGAAAGATTACTGGAAGGATTTGCTGATAATACATCATCAGCCACTGACTTCTATGCTGTTTCATAAGCCTGATTTTTTTCCAGAAATATTTTGAAATATCCACATATATAATCGGATGGTTTTCTAATGAAGGGGTTGTCCAGATGTGGAAAGTATAAACTGGATATTTTTGCTTTAAAGAATCTACTGCTTTTAATACAATTTCATTCACAGCCCGGTGATCTGGATGCGTTTCTGAAGATGCTAAAGTAAAGATTTTTTCTGGCTTGTATTTTTCTATTACTCCTTTAATTCTTGCTTTAACCCGGGGCTTCTTAATTTGTTCTTGTAATTGAAGGTCTTTTAGATCAAAATAAATCACTTCTTTGATGCCGATTTTATCTGCTATTTTCTGCATTTCTTTCTTTCTTATCCCTACAATTACCTCTTCCTTAAAATGAGGATGCGACATCGAGCCTTGCGTAAATATAACTTCTATTATTTGGCTTCCTTCATCTAAATATTTTAATAAAGCACCCCCCATACCTACAATCTCATCATCCCCGTGAGCTGCAAATATCAATATGTTTTTTGGCATTTTATTTTAAATATGAATATCTATTATTTAAGTTTTTACTTATTCAGAATAAATGCGCCGACTGGGATTCGAACCCAGATCCTCGCCTTGGAAGGGCGGAATTTTGGCCCTGTAATCGTCTGGCCATTGAACTATCGGCGCCTATATGTGATAAGAAATTTTTAGTTTTTAAGATTATTGCTTCTTTTCTATGTCTTTGATTCAGCCGATTTTATAAATCTTGAGATGAAAATGCTTATATAATTTATTTTATAAAAATATTAAAATGATAAAAAGGTTGAAACATATATTTAAACAATCTCAGATGAAATTCATGTGTTGCGTTGATACAAATTTTATAGAAGGAACTGTATTAAAAATTATAGAAAAAGAAAGTTGGAAGATAGAAATTAAAGATGATTCACGTCTCAAACTACTGAATGAATGCGATTGTTTGATTTTTGTAAATGATATAAATATTTACGAGATAAAAAGCAAGCTTCTGAAGGATTTCAACATACCCTTTGACAGATTGGATGAGATTTATAACTCTGCTATGTCTTATTTTGTCAATATAAAAAGAATGAAAGTAGAAGACATTAAAATTAGTCCACCATTAATTAACTGGATGTTAAAACACAGATTAGGCCTTAAGGATGGTTTACTGATTGACATTGCCCAGAAAATTGAGTTGCCTTTCGTTACAAGTGAAAGGAGGGCTAAAGAATGGAAAAAAGCATATAGTGGGATAATGTCACAAGAGGAATTCTGGAGCAAGATCAAAGAAAAACAGAATCCTTAGAAATTGTTTCCAATTCCTTGTCTTTTATTTTTATAGTTGACTCTAATCGCTTTGGAAATCTATTGGCTTCTTCCCTTGATAGCTCCAACTTTACCTTTACACCATTTATACTTACTTCTTTCAATATTGTCTTTTCTTTCATCATTAGATTAAAAATTTTCAGGCTTATAAGCCTTTCGCCAAAGAATTTCTTATTCTGGCCATTGAATTATCGACGCAATAATATATAAGAATAAATTTTAGTTTTTAAGATTATTGCTTCTTGTTGTTTAACTTGCTGAATGCGTATTCTATCTGCTCCCTGCTCCAGCCTCTTTCCATCAAAGAGTTAGTTATTCTTTCTTCATCGTATCCTTTCTCCAGGGCTGATTTTATATATAGTCTTACTTTTGCCAACTCCATCCCTGACTTGAATGGCGATTTTCTGAACCTTGATGATAAAGTTTCTACGAATTTGTCAATGTTTAATTTTTTATAAACCTTAAATTTATAGACAGCAAATCCAATCCCTAATACGACGATAATCGTGATTATGTAAGCGACCCATGGAAATCCTGATGCTGCTTCTTCTGTGCAGTCCTCTGGGCATGAAATAGTATCCTCAGCTGGATTGCAGATTCCATCTCCGCAATTAAATGGAATTAAACTAGGGGATAGGTCTTTTGGAATTACAATTAATACAGTGCCTTTAATACTGTTTAAATCATTTGAAGATAATTTGTAAGAGAACGTAAATGAGTCTTTCAAAATTGGTATTGAAAACTTTGCGCTTTGATAATCCTCCAGCCTGGTTATTTCCGGAAATGAATCTGTGAATTCTATCTTATCCTGCGATTGGGCGATAGAATTAGGGATAAGCTCGATTACTGTTGCGTCGGTTATTTCCTGCGGCGTTGTAATTGTTTTTGTGACCAGTACAAACCTTTCTTGCTTTTCAGGATACGACAATGAAATTAACGTTGCTGTAACTTCTTTTTGGATCCGTGAATTTACTTCCTGCAGAGTCGCTTTATAGCTTTCTGTTTCAAAACCATAGAGCTTATTCGTCTCTTCCACAGACAGATAAGGGGTAATTGTTATTTTATTTATGGCTGTTATCGACGTCGGAACTGAATTTAAAATATCATTAACTTTCTGCTCTGTTAGCGTCGAGGCTGACAGCGCTGAAATAGAATCATCTATTTTTTTGCCTAATGCAAGAGCTTCAAAAATATCCCTTGTTGCAGGGGATGATAATTTATCCTTTATCGATTGCAGCCTTGATATTGCATTCTGTATCAATTCATCTTTCGCTTTTTCTGAATAAATTTCTACTTGCAAGATTTTTTCATCTAAAATGCCCTTGTCGTCTGTTACCCTCAATTTCACCGAATATATTCCTGGAAGCAGATATGAATGTGTAGTTGTTTTTGCCGATGCTGAATTATTATCCCCGAAATCCCAGCTATATGCCAGAGATGAATCTGATTTTGAGGCCGAGGCATCGAATGTTATAGGCGATATTGTTGGAGCAAACTGCTGTGATACATTAAAGTTTGCCGTCGGTGCCGGAACAACTTGAATATTTGCTGTTGCAGTCTCTATCCCATATTCGACTTTTAAAGTGTAATTGCCGAGATCTTTTGGCGCTAATATCTCAAATTTTGAAACTGGAATCGTTGCTTGCGACGTTAACTTGTAATTTGATTTTTGCCCTTCTGATTTTACTCCTAATAAAAACTTATTTCGGTTATATGATTGCCCGTCTACCAATGTTTCTGTATAAGATATATCATGAATCCTTACATTGTTTTCATTTTTTGTTGTTACATTAATTGGGATTATGCAGAAATCATCCTGATAAGTGCAGGTTTGCAAATAAGTTGCAATTGCATCTTTGAAATAAGCTCCTGGATTTGTGTTTGATTCAAAATATTCCAAAGATTCTTGCAGAGTTGTGATAAAGTTTGAGGCTTTTGCTTTGATTGCATAATCTGTATTTGGAACCTTGTTGCAGGAAGAGGATGTACATCTATAGCCTTGCGAATTTACTGCTGAATCATTTACCGCTAAAACAATTCCAGCTGATGGTGCTGTCAAGCATATTTTATAATCTCCCTCATTAATAGGAGCATTAGTTGAAATTGTGCATTCTATTTCTGTGAATGATGATTGTGATACAAAGCACGGTTGCACACTTGTTTCTATTCCTTGTATGTAAATTCCTAAACTTGGCGGATTTGTTATTGATTTTCTTAATATCGAGCTGACTCTGAATGTGTCTGACTTATTCAAGAAAATCTGCTGGCATGTTCCTACTGAATCCAAATTTAATTCTGTTGAGTCTGCTGAGATTATTTCCGGACCTTTATACAGATTTATTGTCCAGTCAATGTTCGCCGGAGCCTTTCCCTGGAATTTCCATTCTATAATTCCATCATTGCCAACATCTATCAACGGCGTATCTGGATAATTGGTGTCTGTGTTTGAAATGTTGAGCCTTGCATCTATGTTTATTGTCGAGCCTTTTGCCAGCCTAATTCCTGTTAGGAAATTTGACGAACTGATTTCTGTTGCTGTTGCTCCTGTATAAATATAAAATTCAGATGATTTTTCCTCGCATCCTGCTGTGCAGTTTACTATCTCTTGTATCTGCTTCTCTTTCGAAACCGAATCTATTGAAACCTTTATTAGAGAATCCTTATTGTAAGTTCCTATTTGCAAGATAACATTTCCCTTTAACTGCTTCTCTCTTCCTATTTTTGATTCGTTGAAGTCTAATGAAATCGCTAAAGCTGAGCTTGTTAACACTATTAAGATAATTAAAAAAACCAGTTTCTTCAGCATTAGTCCACCTCTTTATTGCTTTAGAAAATATATTTCTTTTTATATAAACATTTACTTTTTTATTTTCTTCCCTCTTTCTGAAGGGGTGATTTGAATTTTTGGGTTTTTGAATTTCGCATTTATTTCTTTTCCTTCTAGCAACTCATGCAAGAAAACTGCTAATGCTGAAACTTCTGAGATAGGCTGCTGCGTGACTGAGATGTTGTAATCTGCTAACTGGAAAATCTCCGGCTGAACCTTCTCTCCCCCTACGATAACTAGAATTTTTTTATTTTTATTTATTTTTTGGAGAGTTGAATTCAGAGTTAAACCATATACCGATAAATGGACTATTAAAAAATTTCCATTCTTTTTTTCTTTAATCAGTTTAATTGGATCCTCAATGTACTCAATTTCAAAATCTCCTCCGAACTGTTTTGTAACGTTATTTATTGTTACCTCTAAAGAAGAATCTTTATCTCCAGAATAATATATTTTTGAAGCCAAGAACGCCCTTGATGTCAAAGCAACATGCGTAGATAAACGAGGGTCTCTTCTTATTCTATGGGATAGGCGTAAAACTTCAACCTGCATTTTAATTTGAGAAGGGATAGTTATTTAAATATATTTAGCAGATTTTTTTATAATGAATTGGGAAGGGTTTTTAGAGAAGAATTATAAGAAACTTTTTGTAGTTCCTATAATCATGCTGATATTCAGCTTAATTGTTGTCGGACTTTTTTTAAACAAAACAGGAGAATTATTTTACAGGGATGTAAGCTTGAAAGGAGGGGTTAGCGCTACTGTCTATGAAAAAGGGGTTGATGCAGAAAAGCTTGAGAGATTTCTTGAAGATAGATTGGGAATAGACGTATTTGTCAGGAAACTCGGGGACATTGCGACTGATAGCGATGTAGGCGTTGTTGTTGAGATCGGCGAAAATGTTTCTGATGAATTGAAAAAAGGGATTGAAGAAGGGACCGGAATTAAGCTTAATAAAGATAATTTCAGCGTCGAGGAGGTTAGCAGCAGCTTGGGAGAGAGCTTTTATCAAGGATTGTTGAAAGCTGTGCTGATTGCTTTTATTCTTATGGGGATTGTGATATTTGTCGCCTTCAGAAATTTTATACCCAGCGCTGCTGTGCTCTTAAGCGCTTTTCTTGATATTATTTTTCCACTAGCCATTGTTGAATTAGCTGGAATAAAGATTAATGCTGCGGGGATTGCTGCATTCCTACTTGTTATCGGCTACAGCGTCGATACGGACATTCTGCTTACTACAAAGGTTTTGAAAAGAAAGGAGGGAAACATATACGAAAGAGTTGTTGATTCTGCCAAGACCGGCTTGACTATGACTTTTGCCACAATTGCTGCTTTAGGCATTGCATATTTCGTTACAACAAGTTTTGTTTTGAAGCAGATGTTTTTAATCATTGTAATCGCTTTGTTCGTCGATATTATCTCGACTTATTTCATGAATTCGGGAATATTGATTTGGTACTGCAAGAAGAAGGAGAAAAATGAAAAGTTTTGGGGTTAGAATTAATCTGCTGATAATTATGCTTATACTCTCTTTAATAGCTATAGCTCCCAAGTTTAATGTGGAGGGAGTTGAGGTTAAAAGCCTGGATGTCATCGGCAAGAACCAAGGCCTGACTGTTGGAGAGATTATAAAAAGCGTAGACAGCGTCGATGTTAAGAGCCCGGAACAGTTTATTGATTTGCTGAAAAATGTCAGCCATGTCGAGCCTGTAAGAATAAATCTTGTTACTGATAAAAACAAAACCAGTTATCTTGTGCAGGATGATCTATTATTTGAACTTGAAAATTTAACCATAAAAAACTCCAAAATTGGAGGCGTTAACGACGGAGAGATATTAAAGGAGATAAATGGCGTTAAGATTAACAGCGAGGAGGATTGGGAGAAAATCAGATATGATTTGCTGCCAAGCAAAGTTATTAGGATTAAAACAGATAAAAAAGAATATACTTTTCAGTTAAATAAAGAACTGGAGATTAATGTTAAGAAAGTAAGCAGAAGCAACATCAGAAAAGGATTGGATTTAGAAGGGGGAACAAGGGTCCTACTTAAGCCTGTTGGCGAAAATAAAGCGAGCGACCAGGATATTAAGAATTTGATGGATATTATTTCAGACAGGCTCGATATATACGGATTGGCTGATAAGAGGATTAGGGCTGCTGACGTAGATAATGAAAAATTAGTTTTGATTGAAATTGCAGGAATATCTAAAGAGGAGATTCAGGGATTTATAGCAACACAAGGTAAATTTGAAGCTAAGATTGGAAACGATACTATTTTTACTGGCGGCAAGGATATTCCATTTGTCTGCAAAGATGACGGGACTTGTTCTGGCATTAGAATCTGCAATCAGGCAGCTGAAGGAGGGTATGGATGCAGGTTCGAGTTTAGCATTAAGCTGAGCACTGACGCTGCAAAGAGGCATGCTGAGATAACAAAAAATTTAGATGTTGTCGGAGGAGCAGGATTTGGCGATGAGGGATATTTGAGCAAGCCACTAGACTTGTACCTTGATAATGAGTTAATCGAAACTCTGCAGATATCTGCCAGTTTGAAGGGAAGTGAAACAACTGACATTCTAATTTCTGGCAGCGGGACTGGAGATGATCAGGAAACTGCTTTGAATGATGCATTACTAAACATGGAAAAGCTGCAAACTGTTTTAATCACAGGAAGCCTGCCGTTCCAGCTTGAGATTGTAAAAATAGACAGCATCAGCCCGATATTCGGAGTGGAGTTTTTGAAAGGCGCTGTTCTTGCAGGATTGGTTGCTATCGTCGCGGTTTTATGCGTCGTGTTTATTCGATATAGAAACAGGAAGATAATTGTTCCTATGATGATCACTTTACTTAGCGAGATATTTATCATACTTGGATTCGCAGGCTTATTCAAATGGAATCTAGATTTAGCTGCTATCGCCGGGATAATTGCTTCTGTCGGCACTGGCGTAGATGATCAGATTGTTATAGCTGATGAGATAATAAGAGGAAAGGAGCAGTACTTCAGCTGGAAGGAGAAATTAAAAAAAGCATTCTTCATAATATTCGTTGCTTATGCTGCTACTCTTGCTGCAATGCTGCCGTTGATATGGGCTGTTGCCGGTTTACTAAGAGGATTTGCAATTGCGACGATAGTAGGCGTTACAATCGGAGTTTTCATTACCAGGCCTGCTTTTGGCGCTATGCTTGAAAGATCGATGAACAAATAAATTTATAAATAATGAAAGATATATATTGAAAGAGGTGATAATTGATGGCTGATGTAAATACTATTTTGCTTTATGTTCTGGTTGGAGCTATTTTTGGAATTGTTTATGGCCTAAGAAGAATCTATGTTATCGAAAGAAAAATAGATGCTATTGACAAAATGATGGCAAGTGTATTGGTTAGAACTAGGAAGAAGAGATAAATTCTTTTCTTGCTTTTTCTAAAGTTTCTGGAGTGCCTATATCGATAATTTTCCCTTTGTTAATAAAAGCATAAACTTCTTTTCGAGGATAGAGCCATTGTAGAAAACTGCCCGTATTGTCTGGATTATTTCCCTCTTCTAAATATTTTTTTATAAGAGACGTCGTTTCTTTTGTGTATAAATACATACAGCTTACTGCTAGTTTTGAAGGTGGATTTTCTGGTTTTTCTTCAAGGAAGATGATTTTATTATTTTTATCAAGTTTAGCTACACCCATATTTTTTAATCTGCTTAATTCTTTTATTTCAGATGTGCAGACAACATCATTATTTTTTTCTTTAAAATAATTAACGATCCCATGTAGTCCAAAATCAAATAGATTATCCCCTCCAATTATAAATAAAGGCCCGTTTATTGATTTTTCTTTTATTACAAAATTGACGTCGCCCATCGCTCCAAGCTTATCTTTTTCTGAGCTTGTGCCATCGCTAATAACCTCAATATCCAATGTTGTTTTAAGATTATTTTTCCAATTAAGAAAATGCTTGTAGAATTTATCATTAGTTATTACATAAACATTACTTATCTCTTTTAAATTTTCTAATTTCTCAATAATGTTTGTTATTACCGGCTTCCCTCCAATTTCTAATAAAGGCTTTGGGAAATTTTTTGTCAAGGGATACAATCTAGTGCTGTAGCCTGCTGCCAGCAAGATTACGTCTATTTTTTCTCTTTTCATTTTATTTTCAACCTGCTGTTTAATAAAGATTAAGTTGTTTGTTGTTATTTTCCTCGAAGATATGTTTAAATAACTTTTCTCTGACTTTAGATTTTATGCAACAGGTTTATTTACATGCATTGTTTGCTTTAGTTTTTGCAGCAGCATTATATCCATTTATCGGCAGCTACAGCATTGTTGTTTTCTTAAGCGGATTTGTATTCGATGTAGACCACTATATTTATTACGCTGTTAAAAAAAGGGATTATAATTTTATGAACGGATATTTTTATCATGTACCTGGAAGCAAAGTTCACGAATCACATAGCGATTCACTTCATATCTTTCATACGTGGGAGATGTGGCTTTTGTTTTTTATGCTCGGTATTTTAATTCATGAAACATTTCTCTTTATATTAATAGGATTAATATTTCACATGATCTTTGATTGGGGATATTTGCTTTTCAACAATGATGCATTGGGTGAGAGGGCTTGGTCTTTAATCGGGTGGATTTCAAGAAACTAAATTTTATAAAGCGAAATTACTTAGTATTTTATGCCGAGGTCGCATAACC
>Ga0209541_10008057_pt1 | contig 17521 bp, 15 predicted proteins | sample RifCSPlowO2_01_FD_184027 | JGI IMG/M metagenome (GOLD analysis project Ga0209541, IMG submission 184027) | Groundwater microbial communities from Rifle, Colorado - Rifle CSP2_plank lowO2_0.1 (SPAdes) (version 2) | ecosystem: Environmental > Aquatic > Deep subsurface > Groundwater | place...
GCGTTTAGCGTTTGATTCTGCCATGCCTCATTTATTTTTAAATCTTTCAATAATTCTAGTAGTTACCACGTTGCTTGGAATTGTAGCACGCAGATTGAAGCAGCCGCTTATTGTTGCCTACATTTTTGCGGGTATTCTTATTTCAATTTTTACTGTTTTTGAGGGAGTTGACAGGGAATTATTTGAGTTTCTTGCTAATTTAGGAATTGCCTTTCTGCTATTTTTGGTAGGAATTGAACTTAGAGTTGAGGATTTAAAATTTGTCGGTAAAGCAGCTATTTTAACCGGCATTGGTCAAATAATTTTTACTGCACTGATCGGTTTTATTATTATTAGCGCTTTAGGTTTTTCAACAGTTGCTTCTATTTATATGGCGGTTGCCATAACTTTTTCTTCGACTGTAATAATAATCAAGTTACTTTCTGAAAAACATGATCTGCAGTCGCTTTATGGCAAGGTTGCTGTAGGATTTTTGCTGGTTCAGGATTTTGTGGCAATTTTGGCACTGATTGTACTTTCCGGATTCGGTACTGACCAAGTGCCTGGTGTTGGCGGTTTTATCACGATTTTTATAAAAGGGTTACTACTCATAGTTTTTGCTTACTTTGTGGCCCGTTTCGTTTTGAGAACAATTTTTAGGCTGGCTTCAACTTCGGTCGAACTTCTATTCATTGCATCGATTGCTTGGGCGTTTTTACTTTCAGCAATTGCTGAAAGAATGGGTTTTTCAATTGCTATTGGGGCCTTTTTGGCAGGAATTGCCATTGCTTCGAGTCCTTTTAGAATTCAGATTTCAGCACGAGTTAAGCCATTGAGGGACTTTTTTATAGTGATATTTTTTATTTTACTGGGAGCATCGCTTAATATCGGAGCGACGGGTTTAACAATATCCCATGCCATTATTCTTTCTTTATTCATTCTGATTGGTAATCCATTGATTGTGTTTGCTATTATGTTTACTTTGGGGTTTCGCAATCGAACTTCGTTTTTAGCATCGGTTACGGTTGCCCAGATTTCGGAGTTTTCCCTGATTTTGATGGCTGTTGGTAGAACCTTGGGGCATGTCGGCAGTAGTGAAGTTGCACTGGTTGCTGCAGTTGGAGTTGTGACGATAACCCTGTCGTCTTACTTAATATTGTACGGTGACAAAATATACAAATTCATCTCGCCATTTATGACGAAAATTTTTCCAGAAAAAAATCGTGATCCATATGTTGCCAATCGCGAAAACTTAAAAGATCATGTTGTTTTAGTTGGCGCTGAGCAGATGGGCTCTGATATTTTAAAATTTCTGTCTTCAAAAATAAAAGATAGAAACCTGATTGTTGTTGTTGATTTTAATCCAGAAATTTACAAGAGTGTAAGGGCCGAAGGTTATAATGCGGTGTTTGGTGATATTACTGATCCGGAAGTACTGGAAGAGTTGGAGCTTGACAGGGCAAAATTATTGGTGATAACGGATAGTGACGAAGAGGATAATTATCAACTCATCAAATTTGCCAGAGATAAAAACTTTAGAGGTCCAATTGTTTCAACATCTTACTGGATGCATGATGCCATTAAAATTTATGAAGCCGGGGCGGATTATGTAGTGGTACCGGAGTTAATAGGTGGTAAGCACGCTTCCAGAATTTTGGCAGAGCATTGGGAAGAGTTAAAGGAGTTGAAAAAGGAGAAAAGCAAGCATTTTGAAGATTTGATGTCCAGAAAAATATTCTGAAAACCCCGAGGTGTGAAGCTGTTACACCTCCAAGGTGTAATTAGGTGTAATTAGCGTCAAATGAAAGTAAGTGCTTTTAAGATTGAGGTTGGTGGAAAGATATTAGATTATCGGTTGGGCAGCGATTTAGATTTGGATGAGGTTAGGAAATTTTTTGAGAAGAAATATAAAGTTAATAAAATTTGGCAGGGAGGAAGGCATGTATTGGCATTTCTTGAAAAAAATAATCGCAAGTTGTTTTTAAAACTGGCAACAACAGAAGGAATAGGGGCGGTTACTAAAATTGAGCATGATTGGAATGATGCGTTTAACAAAGTGAGTCTAAGATCAAAGTCACGTTTCTGGGTGCCAATAAATTGTGATATTGGATTATTTGACAAGAAACTTTTTTATTTGGTAACAGATAGATTTGAGGGAGAACCGTTAGTTAATTATCCAAACACTTCCAGAGTTTCCGAGAATTTTGCCAGAAATCTTGATTCTGTTATTAATTTTTCAGAGGCAATTGGGGGTTTGAATATTAGCGGCGTAGAAAGCCGAGACAATGTTGATGCAAATGATCACCAAGAATGGTTTCTCAATAAAACTAAATCTTGGTTGGATAGTGTCCCAGAAAATGTTAACGAGCAATATGATTTGGGGGAATTGCTAACGATTGTTGACACGGGAGTATCAAAGCTGCAACTGAAGCCAAGACACGGGGATTTTACTCCTTGACATTTATTCATGTTTGATTCAGGGAAACTCGGTCTAATTGATGGTGAGCATGCAATGCAAGACAGCGTAGAAGGTTAAGATATTGGTTATTTGATTCAAAGAGTTTTCAGTGTTTTGAGAAATGCAAGCCTAGCCGATCAGATATTGCAAAAACTTGTTAAGCGGCAATATGGTGTCGAAAAGCTAAGAGCAATTTTGGCAGCCCGGGCGATTGGTGGATTTTTAGACGAGTCTTTGGTTGAAAATCCAGATTACCTGCAGGCTAATAAGTTTAGAAACTGGGTACTTTCGCTGTGATTGGTTGCTTCCATTAGGCTTCGCTTGCTAAAATTTAGGTAGAGGTATATCAGCAGTTCGCCTTGGCACCCTTCGGTCATGCCAATGGCGCTCCTCTGATATAAATTTATAAAAAATTTATGGGTAGTTTTGGCGGATTCTACAAAGGCGAGAAGAAGAAGCAAAAGAAGGAAAGGCTGGAAAAGCAAGCGGCAAATATTAAGCATATTTCCAGCATGCCGCACGTTGAAATCATTGGAAAAGGTAAAGGTAAGGGAAAATAGGTTACGCTTGCGATAAGCCCGCGCACCACTTGGGTGCGGGACAGAGTAACCTCACGACAAATTTAGGGCATTACAGCTTTCTAGAAAGGAAGTAAAGTGGGTCGTGAGCCAGCTTGGAAAAAGCAGCAAGACAGATCCAAACTGCGGAGTTTGGTGGCCGTATTTATTACGGTAACTTTGTTATTTGCGATAGTTAACGGTATTGCCAAAGGATTTTCACTGAAAAACCAAATAAGCGATTCTAAATGGGATAGCCAATCGTCGTTTGCTGTTGCTGTCGACAGTATTAATCCTTCAGTTTTTATATACCAGCCTGATTCTAAAAATGTTGCGGTTCTTGTTTTAAGCGGAGAAACACTTTACCAAACAGGAAGTGTTGGGCGGCCACTTGAAAAGATTTCTTCATCTCTTGAAAAAGGAGGAGTGCAGTTAACAGATGCACTTTCTCAAACTTATGGTGTTAAGATTGGCAATTTCATAAAACTGACAAATAGGAGCGAAATGGATGAGGAGACGGCGGAAAAAATGTTTGTAAATTTTGCATCGATTACGACGCCTTTCAAAATTTTGACAACTGGTTTTGCTGATAACATATCGACGACAAATATTACCCGAATTGATGCATTTAAGCTTTGGTGGCAGTTCAAAGGCGCAAGTACGGAATCGCTGAAATTCGCTGATCTTTCCGGTTATCAGGAAGAAATTATCAATAGTGACAGTAAGCAGGTGTTGGGAGCAGATACCGCATCCTTGAACCGCATAGTAAGTGAGTACATGGAAAATCGTGAGGTGGTTGAAGAAGGCAAAAATATTCAAATAAAAAATAGCTCGGGAAAGCTGGAGGCTGCTGGTCTTGCTGCTCTGTTTGTTAAGAGTGTGGGCGGAAACGTAATTGAGGTTAGTGATAGTGAGCAGGAGCAAGAGAAAACGCAAGTAGTTGTTGAAAGCAACAATTCTTACAGTGCGAGATATTTGGCAAATATATTTGACTGTGATATAACTGAAGCGAAAAATTTAGAAGAGAGTGGAGAAATAATGATAATAATAGGCTCGGATTTTGCCAGCCGTTACTTTGAATGATTTTCGTAATAATTGGCATTATTATTCTGGTCGTATCCTTCATAATTGCCCTTAAATCTCTGGTTAAGGAGCAAAAAAAAGCCCAATCTTTAGAAGGTAATGAAGAATTTCCTGGTGAAAAAGATGTGGATGCTACTGACAAACAAGAGCAAAAGGTAAAGAGTGATATTGAAAGTGTGCCTGCTCAAACTCAAGAGCCGAGAATAAGTGAAGAAGAGGGAAGAGTGCCAACTGGCAGGGAGCCTTTTCCTTGGGAAAAAGACTTTGGTGCGAATGTACTTAACAAAACAGAGAATGATCAAGACGAAATAGAACGTCTTGAATCTCAGCTTGCGCAAATAAAAGCAGCGAAAGGTATATCAAGCGTTGACAAAGACGAGGTAGAAAAAGACGATGTTCATCATACTGGCAAGAGTTTGAGTGGAGAAATCCTGCTTCGGGATCTTAAGAAGAAAGCAGCTTAATTTTAAGAATTTGTGTGAAAAGATGGCTGGTTTTCGAATTTAGCTGATCTTTCTATTTCCCTAATAAATACTGTTAACCTTTTAGATGTTGAAAATTTTACATAGACATCGTATTTATTGCCTCCACTTATGAAAGCAATAAGCTTGTGTGAGAGGTCATCCGGCAGCGCTCCCAAGTAAGTGCCCTCACTATTGGCAATAAAAACACTATGTTTTTTAAGTGTCATGGTGAGTTTTTGGCCACAATTCAGGCCGGCGATAGTTGAAGGTGGTGCGAGATTTAAAAGTTGGATAATTTTAGTTTTGCCCGGTTCATAGAGAAAATAATTAGAAAAGCTGCCAGTTGAGCCATTGTGACTTGCGTAGCTGTTGCCGTTTGAGTGTCCATTGTTCCTGGGGATTTTGGTGAGTTTTTCCAGATTTTTTTTGGCAATGATGTTATAGGGGTCCAGCCCGATAGCGCTTTTATACGTCTTTTCAGCTTTTTTGATATTACCTTCACAGACCTGAGCCCTAGCCAGGCGATTTAGAGCCTCAACATCGTTTTGATCAAGACTAATGATTTTTTTATTGATTTTTTCTGCCTGTTTCCAATCTGAGGAGACGGCAGCTTGAATTGCGAGCTTTGTGAGTGTTTCTAAATCTGTTTCTTCTTTAAGGCTTTTAGATTGACTTGCAAGCATAAAAACAACATTAGAAGATTTGTGAAAACTAGTCAATGAGTGAAAAAAATGAAACAATGTGGGTGTAATGTGAGTAAATATATTATTCAATTATATTTTCACAATATTTTTACAATTTTTTGACAGTTTATATTGTATAATTCCGAGTATCACGAAGTATGAGCGGACACAGTAAGTGGAGCACAATTAAGCGGCAAAAAGGTGTTAAGGATGCCAAGCGCGGGCAGGCTTTTACTAAGCTTGGCAAAGCTATAACAATTGCTGTTCGCGAAGGCGGAGGAGGTGATCCTGCGAGCAATTTCAAACTAAGGCTGGCAATAGATCAGGCAAAAGGCCTCAATATGCCCAAAGACAATATTGACAGGGCAATTGATCGAGGGCTGGGAAAAAGCGGAGGAGCAGCAATCGAGTCTGTTGTCTATGAGGCATATGCGCCGGGAAAAGTTGCTTTAATTGTGGAAGCTGCGACTGACAATAAAAACCGTACAACACCGGAAGTCAGAGGAACAATTGAAAAAGGCGGAGGCACTTTTGCTTCGAGGGGAGCTGTTTCGTGGATGTTTGTAGACAGCGGACTCGTAACTGTTGAAAAGAGCGGAAAAGCTTTAGATGAAATTTTTGAAATTGCAGTAGACAGTGGTGCTGAGGATGTTGAAGACGCAGAAGAGTTTGTCGAAGTTTTCACAAAGTCCAATGAAGTCGAAAAAGTAAAGAACGACTTAGTTATCAAAGGTTTGGTTGTCAAAAGCGCGGAGATTGTTAAAAAGCCGACAACGACTGTTGCTATTGACGACGTTGACGTTGCCTCTAAAGTCTTAAAAATGATTGATAAACTGGATGAACTTGATGACGTGCAAAGGGTTTATGCAAACTTTGACATAGCAGACAGTGTTTTGGCAAAAGTTAATGTTAAAGATCTTTTCTAAATTCTGCGCCCCATTTCTTAAACCCTAATTTTTCGTAAAAATCGTGAGCGTCTTTTCTGTCATTGCCGGAAGTAAAAATCATTTTATAGCAATTTTTGCGTCTTGCTACTTCGACACATTCTTTGAAAAGTTTAGAACCTATTCCGTGGTGGCGCTGTTTTTTGTCAACAACAAGACCTTCAAGCAGCGCATATGGTTTTGCTCGAGCTGCGACTTTTATGTAGTAGATTGTCGCTGTTCCAGCTACTCGTCCGTCATTTTTTGCAACCAAAACATCGCAGGAGTCCTCATTTAGCTGATCTTTAAGAAATTCAGCTGCGTTTGAGGATATGCTATCTACTCTGTAAATCTGGGTTTGCAGGGCTAAAATGCCTTGAATATCCGCTTCTTTTGCGCTTGTTATTTGCATGTTAGAATTATAACCTAAACATATGGTGATTTGGAGGTTCTTACACAGTGAAACTGTATGAGTTCGAAGGACACAGGATACTTTCAAAAGCGGGGATTGAGAGTCCGTTTTTTGTTACGTGCGCAAATTTAGAAGATGTTCGTGAGGTTAGAAAGCGCCTTAAATTTCCGTTGCTAGCCAAATTACAGGTGCTTTCGGGCAAACGCGGTAAAGCTGGTGGGATCGAAATTTTTAAAACCGAGAAAAAGTTAGTTGAATTTTGCCGCCAAAAATTCGGCAGTGAATTTCAAGGGGAAGAAGTTAAGTTCATTAATCTGGTGCAGTGGGTGAAAATAGAAGAAGAATATTATGTCTCGATTACCTATGATACGCAAGCAAAGCTGCCATTTTTGCTGTTTTCGCATCGTGGAGGAGTTGATATTGAGGAAGTAAAAGCACAAAATTCTGCCGCAATTGTTAAGTATGAGATCAACCCAATAAAGGGGCCAGCGGAAAAAGATCTCAATAAATTATTCGGAAAAGATGAAAAGCTGGTTGATTTTGTGATGCGGCTTTGGGATGCCTTTTGGCGTTATGATTGCCGCTTGGTTGAGGTTAATCCGGTTGCAAAATGTCAGAGTGGCTATTTAGCTATTGATGCCAAAGTGATTCTTGACGATAACGGTTTGGTTAGGCAGCAAGGTTTAGATGTTTTGCCCAAAGGTGCGGTCGGAGCTGCTATTGCAAAGCGGGAACTTGAAGCTAGAAAAATCGATGCAGAAGATTATCGGGGAAGTGCCGGCTCAACTTTTATAGAACTTGATGGAGATATTGCGATACTTGCCAGCGGCGGCGGAGCAAGTTTAATGATAATGGATTCGGTTGTAGATGCCGGGGGAAAGTGCGCAAACTACACTGAATATTCCGGTAATCCGCCAAGAGAGAAGGTTGAGAAACTTACAAAAATTACTTTGGACAGGGAAAATTTAAGCGGTTGTTTGGTGGCTGGCGCTGTTGCCAATTTTACGGATATTTTTGAAACATTAAGCGGTTTTGCGCAAGGGCTAAAATCAGTGAAACCAAAGCCTAATTACCCAATCGTTGTCAGACGTGGAGGACCAAGACAAAAAGAGGCGTATGCAATGCTTGCTAAATTTGCAAAAGGTGAGGGATTTGATATTCATTTGTTCGGGCCCCAAACGCCGATTTCTGTCGCTTGCCGGAAAATGGTTGAGTTGTCAAATGAATTTAAAAAAGGAAGGAATAATGGCGATATTAGTTAACCGCGAAACGCGGGTGTTAATTCAAGGGATTACCGGCAGATCTGGAGCGCCGGTAACTTCGGAACTTTTGGATTATGGAGTTAAGATTGTTTCTGGAGTTACCCCAGGAAAGGGCGGGCAAGAGGTTGATACTGTGCCGGTATTCAACAGCGTCAAAGAGGCAATAGAGAAAGTTGGCCCTGTTGATGTTTCGATGGTTTATGTACCGCCACTATTGGCACTGGACGCGGTAATGGAGGCAATTGAGGCTGAGGTTCCCATGGTTCATATATTTGTAGAAAAAGTTCCGATTTTTGATGTTGCCAAAATTTTAGCTCGCGCAAGAGAAAAGTATGTGCAGGTTTTGGGGCCGGCTTCGGTTGGTGCGATTAGTCCGGGTCAGGGCAAAATTGGTTCTATTGGAGGACCGAATCCCGACAAAGTTTTTTCTAAAGGCCCCGTTGGTGTAATTTCAAAATCCGGAGGAATGTGTAGTGAACTTGGCATGTTAATTACTGAAAGCGGATTTGGTCAGTCGACTGTTGTGGGAATTGGTGGTGATTTGCTCGCCGGAACTACTTTTGCTGATTTGCTTTTGGAGTTTGAAAAAGACAGGCAGACACGTGCGGTTGTTGCCTTTGGCGAAGTAGGGGGTAGTGCAGAAATTGAAGCAGCTAAATTAATTAGAGAAGGGAAATTTACAAAACCGTTTATTATATATTTAGCCGGAAAGTTTGCAGAAAAGTTGCCTAAGGATACGAGTTTGGGACACGCTGGTGCAATTGTTGGTTTGGAAGCAACAATGAATGAGAAGATAAAGATTTTGAAGAACTCTGGAGCAATTATTGCCAAGCAATTTGAGGATATTCCAAAGCTAATAAAACATAACATCGACTAGTTTTAAAATAATATGCAGTATAATATCTGATATGGCTAAGCCTTACCGAACTTCTATAACCCATCACGTCGAGGGGAAGCCTCATGTCTATGGATACGACCTGACCAAGCTTGCGGGCAGTAAATCGTTTACAGCTGCCATTTATTTAATTTTAAAAGGTGAAATGCCGGACAAAAATAGCGAGAAGATGCTGGACGCTATGTTGACGATTGCCATTGACCATGGGACAGAACCTTCCTCGGTTGTGGCTGCAAGGAATGTTTATTCCGGAGGCTCACCACTTCAAGCTGCAGTGTCTGCCGGTGTTTTGGCCTTTGGGGAATACCATGGCGGTGCAATTGAAGAGTCAATGAAAACTCTTAAAAAATATGAAAGTGAAGGCTCCCATTCAACAAGTTCAGGACAGGCCAAAAAATTAGTGGATGATTTTAACAAAGAGGGTAAGCGGGTGAGCGGGTTTGGGCATAGGGTTTATTCAGCTGATCCTAGAACCCTGAGACTCTTGGAAATTGCCAAAGAGCTTGGATTTTTTGGTAAATATGTGAAATTTGCACAAGAGGTTGAAAAAGAACTTTCAACTGAATCTAAGAAATTGCCGCTAAATATTGACGGGATTTTTGCGGCACTACTGCTGGAAATGGGTTTCCATCCAAAAAGCGGCAAAGGTTTCTTTATTATTGCGAGGGTGCCGGGTTTGGTTGCCCATGTAGTCGAAGAGTCGCTGCGCGAAAAGCCGGTGAGGAGACTAACTGAAAAAGAGGTGGAATACGATGGGCCAAGACCGAGACGGTAAAATTCGAAATCCTAAACACTAAACTCTAAATAAAATCAAATGGGTAAATTCCAAAAATTCTAAAAATTTGAAAATTAGAAAATTGTGCATTGTTTCGAATTTAGAATTTAGAATTTAGAATTTGCAAATATGATAATATTTGGAATCGATCCGGGTACTGCTACTACTGGTTATGGGGTAATTCAAACCCTAAAAAAAGGATCTCCTAGAAGCCTTAAACTCATTGATTACAACTGCATCGTTACACCCAAAGAGATGGAAATGCCTTTGAGGTTAAATAGTATTCAAAAGGATTTAAAAAGGCTGCTTAAAAAGTTTAACCCGGATTGCGTAATTATTGAACAATTGTTCTTTGGAGTTAATTCCCGAACAGCGATGACAGTAGGGCAGGCCAGAGGAGTAATTCTTTCCACGGCAGCTGGCTATGGGATGCCCATATTTGAGTATCAAGGTCTTCATGTAAAGCACACATTGACCGGATCGGGAAAAGCAGATAAAAAAGAAATCCAGAAACATGTGATGAAGTATCTGGGGAAAAGAAAGTTGCCAAAACCTAAAAATGGTTACATTGATGATGCAGCGGATGCACTGGCAGTTGCTATTTGTCACTATTTAAAAATTAGCAGCAAGTGATTTAGGTAAAAAGAGAAGTGTCAAGTTTATTTTCGAAAATTACTTCTTACCAGATAACAAAGCGGCAAAAATTGGTGTTGATGTCGTTTTTTTTGACAGTAGTATTAGTCGCGACGCAGACAGTTCCGGAAAATTTGAGATTTGCAACAATCGGTTTTTTAGCACTTTCAACTTTACTGCTTGCAGTCTTTTCACTCTGGGGTGAGCTTGCCGGAGCTAAATATTTTTTGCTGCTTTTGCTGCCGGTTTATTTTGTAGTAGGTGCATCACTCTTTTATTTTTTGCTGCCGGTTAGATGGTTGACAAGACTGCCATTTGCGTTGGTGTTTGGGATCAGCGTTTATCTTTTGATGTTAACAGCTAATATTTACAATGTGGCAGCTGTCAGGACAATAGCTTTGCATCGGGCGGCTCGAGCGGTTGGGATGCTTTTTACGCTTGTTGCTGCATTTTTTTTAATAAACGTACTTCTTTCACTGCATTTCCAGTTTTATTTGAATGCCTTGGGAGTTTCTCTGATAGCCGGCCCGCTTTATGTTGTTGAACTTTGGTCAGTGGATCTTGAAGAGTATATTTCGAGAAAAGTAGCGCTTTATGCTGGGATTTTTACGTTGGTAAGTGGGCAAATGGCCATGATTTTTTCTTTTTGGCCACTTGAGCCGATTAACGGAGCCTTAATTTTGGTGACAGTAATGTACGTACTTTTGGGCATAGGGCAATTTGCCATAGTTGGAGGGTTAAAAAGAAGATCTGTTTATGAGTATATAGGCATAGCTTCTGTTGTTGCATTAATTGTGTTAATTACAACTAGGTGGGGTGGATAAAGGTAAATAGAGAATAGTGAATGGAAAATTGATAATTGAGACCCATAATAATATAACCGAGAAGTGGAATACTTTCTACAATTAACAATTTACTATTCACCATTTACATTTTATTTAGCTTCAAATTAGCTTCAGAAAAATTTTAGAAAAAGGGGAAGTAGAGGAGATAGAGGAGAGTATTGGGTGATATAGTTTGATACAGTTATAGTTTTTTGTGAAAATGACTGGTTAAAATCGTGAAAAAAATATCTAGGTTCAAATTATCACAAAAGTTGATAATGATATTGGTTGATATCTAATAGATTAGAGGGTGAATGCCCGCTACTATCTTCTCCACAAGCGTGGCGTGGGCAAAGTTAGCGACCCTTACTATGAGGTGCTAATTACGTCTTGAAATGCGATTTACAGACTTTTTGGGGAAGGGGTCTTTTTGGGCGATAAACAGCAATAATTATCAATTTCAAATTTCCAATTACATTTATATTATTCCATAGTCCTCTGCAGATAAATGGACCAATATTTCCTTTCAGCCATGCGTCGCACAATGATACTTTTGCGACGTAGATCGGGGCTGGAGAGGGCATGAAGTTAGGTTTACGGTTGATGGTTTATAATCTGTTGTTTTTTGATTTATTTATCGCTTTCCCCATTTTTGCCATTAACTATTTTCTTTCTGCTGTTGACCTTCAATGATTCATTTATCCCCTATTATTGCGAGTTAGATTATTTTTGCGTCTTTTATAATTAGTTAGATGATGATTAGGTTGTTAGAATAGGTAAAAGGCCGTTAGACGGGCAATAAACGGCTTGGTGAAGCTAATTTGCGGCTAAATTTTGATAGAGGCAGTTGGTCTATGAGATCGCAAGGCTTTAAGGCTTCTAAAGACCTTTATATTTGTGCCAATAGCATTTGGATAGTGAGACCAAATAAACGTTGGCAATTGCTGGCAAACATTTGCTGCAGTTGTAGTTGGTTCATCTAAAATTATTTCCCAAGGATTATCTCCTTGATCTAACTCACCAATACGAATTTCAGCCCTTGTTAAAACTTCCGCAAAATGCCGTGTCAAGCGACCATTTAATATTAAGCTTAAGGTTTTAGCAGAATGGCCATATCTTATATAAGCAAAATTAAGAGTTCCTGCACGAATTTGTTTTTGAACCTCTTGAATTAACTCTGTTTGGATACTTTGCAAAGATTCTTTAGACATAGATGAGTGATTATAACAAAGAATAGCGAATTTTACTATGAGTTAGGAGATCAGTGTGCCGATTTTTTCGCCGGAGACAGCTTTTTCGATATTTCCCTCTTGGTGAAGATTAAAAACTAAAATTGGAATTTTGTGATCCAGACAAAGCGAAAGTGCGCTGTTGTCCAGAACCTCGATATCTTTATTGGTTAAAGCTTCTTTAAGCGAAAGACTTTCCAGTTTCTGGGCATCTTTATACTTTGTCGGATTTTTACTGTAGACGCCATCAACCTTGGTGGCTTTCAAGATTATTTCGCACTCGATTTCAAGAGCGCGTTGTGCTGCCGTTGTATCCGTAGTGAAATATGGAGCGCCGGAGCCGCCGGCAAAAATAACCACTCTGCCCTTTTCCAAATGCCGAATTGCGCGCCTTCTAATATATGGTTCGGCTACATCTTTTACTTCTATTGAAGTTAGAACTCGTGACGGAATCTTTTCTTTTTCGAGGGCTGCCTGCAGAGCCAATGAATTCATGATTGTTGCCAGCATACCGATATAGTCACCGACAGTTCGTTCCAAACCATGTTCTTCTGCTGACGTTCCGCGAAAGATGTTGCCGCCGCCGACTACCACCGATATTTGGACACCGGTTTTTCTGGCTTTACCGATTTCTCTGGCAAGCCACTGGGTAAATTTGGGATCGATGCCGAATTTACGCTCACCCAAGAATGTTTCTCCGGAGAGTTTAATAAGAACTCGCGTGTATTTGTTTTGAGGCATTAGTTTGATTTTAGCAATTACCTATTAAATTGTCGACGGCAGCATTTTATCACTATAGGTTGGTATATTGTCAAATTCCGTACGATTTGAGCTGTGAGTTGCCGATGCGGGTGCGGTGAAGGGACATGAGAAATGAGTCGCATTGGGTTGTACCAGGATATGTAGAAACTGCCGCGATAAAGCCATTTTCTTTTAGCAAGTTGATTACATTTGAATTTTGAGAGCCATACGGATAGGCAAAAATATTGGTTTTAACGCCTAAATAATTTTCCAGCTGGGAATTGGCTGTTTGTATTTCATATTTTATTTTTTCACTGCTTGAGCTTGTGAGGTTATTATGTGACCAGGTGTGGTTATAGACAAAAACTTGCCCGCTTGCCGTCATTTCTTTTAATTGTTGCCAATGCAAATAGTCTGGGTTTCCCATAAGACCGGTCGCAATCATTAAATTAGCTTTCAGTTGATACTTCTGGATAATGGGAAAGGCGTAAGTGTAGATATCTTCATAGCCGTCATCAAAGGTCAAAACTATACTTTTTTGGGGAAGATTTTGGTGATTAGTTAAAGCTTGTGAGAGTTGTTCTAAAGAAATTGTGGTGTAGTTGGAACTTAGCAAATAGGTCATTTGACTATCAAAGGTGTTATTGTCAACCGTAAAATTCGTTTGCCATTTTTCTTTGGCTATATTTTGAGGTTGGATATGATGATACATAAGGATTGGCACATTTAAGCAATAACCTGAATAACTTATAGTTTCTTGAGTTTTCGGTGAGGGAATTGGGGAATTTATGTGAGGTGTTTGTTGGATAGCTATATTGATGTCTGCGTAAGACAACACAGGAGTTTTCAGTGTACTTATCAAAATGTAAATTATTGAGCTTAATAAACCAAGGGCGCCGAGTAAATTTAAAAACATGTTGGTTGAGTAGCGAATTATAAGCTTATAGTTAGTAAAAGGCAATTATTAGTTTACCCTGAGCGAGTTTGCACTGCTCGTTTCCGATGACGAGTCATTGTTAGAGTGAAAGTGCAAACGAAGTGAAGGGTCGCAGAATTTTGATGTTGGCTTCCCTGCTGGTTGATTTTGAAGTTAAGAGCGTCGTACAATGAAGATAGGTTTCTAGGTTTTTGGAGGCTAGGCTACTAGGATAACCCAGTAACCCAGTAACCATGTTCAATCTGCCTGCTCTTGTCAATGAGTTTCTCGAATACCTTGAAATCGAGCGTAATCTCTCCCCTCTTACCATCCGTGATTATCGTCATTATTTAAATAATTTTATCAACTGGTCGAATAAAAACTTTCCAATTCACTCCCCAAAACAGCTTACAATTGAAACCGTTCGCAAATATCGTGTGTATTTAGCCCACTATAATAGCCCAAACGGCAATTTGCCTATAAAGAAAGTCACCCAGAATTATTATGTAATTGCACTTAGATCTTTCCTGCGTTATCTAATAAGGAAGGATTTGCCGGTTGTGGCGCCGGAAAAAATTGAGCTTCCAAAGGTTGAAAGCAGATCTCTGAAATTTCTGGACAGAGATCAAGTTGACCGATTACTTGCTCAACCTGATGTCTCCAAAGACCAAGGACTGCGCGATAAAGTTTTGATGGAGATGTTGTTTTCAACGGGGTTAAGGGTTTCCGAACTTTGCCGACTTAACCGCGATCAGATAAATCTGCAAAGGAAGGAATTTGGAGTTATCGGTAAAGGCGGCAGGGCTCGGGTGGTGTTTATTTCCGATCGGGCAGCATTGTGGCTTGAGAGATATCTAGAAAAAAGAAATGATCACTTTCAACCTTTATTTATTCGTTATGCCGGTAACCAAAACCCAACCGTAAACGGTGAGCAAATGAGGCTCACTTCCCGATCAGTTCAAAGAATTGTTACAAAATATGTGGGGAAGGCAAAGTTGCCGGTTGCTGCCACGCCGCACGTTCTGCGCCACTCGTTTGCGACCGATCTTTTAATGAATGGGGCGGATTTGCGAAGCGTCCAAGAGCTTTTGGGTCACAAAAACGTAGCTACCACCCAAATCTACACCCACGTTACAAACGCCCAGTTAAAAGACGTTCATAAGGCTTTCCATTCCGGAAATAAATAATGGAGAGTTTTACCCTGAGCGAAGCCGAGTCAGGTTTGGCGAAGTCGAAGGGTGCATAAAGCATTTCATTCTGGGAATAAGTAAGAGAGTATTTTGGTTACTTAATCTTTAAACTTCACATAATAGTCCCAAGGTAGAGCTTTGAGGTCGGAGAGTTTTTTGACAGAAATGGCTTTGACGAAAAGCTCGGCGGTTTGCAAATTGACCAGAAGCGGAATTCCGAAATCAATTGTGTAGCGGCGGATCTGATAATCATCGTCAAATTCTTTTTTGAAATAAGGATCGAAAATATTAATAACCAGGTCGACTTTTTTGGCGGTTAAAACGTCAAGAACATTAGGCTTTTTATGTTCATAAATTTTATAAAGTCTATAGTTAGTGATTCCGTTTTTTTCTAAAAATTTCGAAGTGCCTGTGGTTGCGTAAATTTTTAGCCCAAGGTCGAAAAGAGTCTTGGTACTTTCCAGAAATTCGAGTTTGTTTTCTTCCCCCGCTAGTGAAATGAAAACGGATTTTTTGGGGAGACTGGTTCCTGTTGCAATTATTGACTTTAGAAAAGCTTCATAGATATCGTCGCCAAATGTAGCAACTTCGCCGGTTGAAGCCATCTCTACTCGAAGGACAGGATCGGCACCTTTGATGCGGGCAAATGAAAATTGCGGGGATTTGACAGCAACATAACTGTTACCAACGGGTCCTGTCGCGACTTTCCCTCCCGCCAGTGCTCGTCTTCTTGACTCTCTAGTCTCGTTAAGTGGTCCATAAAGAGACTGCGCGCTGGCGGGAACCCTTCCAGTCGCGCCACCCGTTTTCAGTATTGCTTCTGTGGCAACTTGAGCGAAATTGATGCCGGTGACTTTGGAGACAAATGGCAAACTTCGGGAAGCGCGCAAATTGCATTCGATAACCGAAACTTTATTGTTAACTGCCAAAAACTGAATATTAAATGGGCCGGTTATTTTTAGTGCGGTCGAGATTTTCTGGGCGATAACCTCAATTTCATTAACAGTTTGGGTGTAGAGTTTTTGGGCAGGCAAAACAAGTGTGGAGTCGCCGGAATGAACGCCGGCATTTTCAACGTGTTCGGAAATTGCATGACAGAGGATTCGGCCACTAGCAGCAACTGCGTCGATTTCAATTTCTTTGGCATTTTGCATAAATTTGGATATGACGACCGGATATTTTTCGGATACATTGGCAGCAAGTGCTAGATATTCTTTGAGATCTTCTCTGTTGCCAGCAACATTCATGGCCGCGCCTGAAAGGACGTATGAAGGTCTGACTAGAACCGGAAAGCCGATTTTTTGAGCAAATTTTGTTGCGTCTTTAACTGTTTTGAGCATGGCCCACGGAGGCTGGTTTATTTCAAGCTTGTCACACATAGCGGAAAATTTATTCCTGTCTTCAGCATTGTCAATTGATTTTGGGGTGGTTCCGAGAATTTTAAGATTAAGTTTGGCAAGATCCGGTGTTAAGTTGTTGGGTCTTTGGCCGCCCATGGAAACAATAATGCCCAGCGGTTTTTCTTTTTGGTAAATTTCAAAAACAGTTTCTGTGGTGAGTTCTTCGAAGTAGAGCCTTTCGGCCATGTCATAGTCAGTTGAAACTGTTTCCGGATTGCAGTTGATGACGATGGGGGCGATTTTGTTATTGGTTGCGGTTTGGGCAGCGTTAACACTGCACCAGTCGAATTCCACTGATGAGCCAATGCGATAAGGACCTGAACCCAAAATGATGACGGAATTTCGAGCGGGGCCCCCTCGCAAGTCTCTCGTTATGTCGTCTGAATCTCCATTATAAGTGAGATACAGGTAATTAGTTTTAGCCGGATATTCGGCGGCTAGGGTGTCGATTTGCTTAATAACTGGTATTATTTTGTGTTTCTTGCGAAGTCTCTGAATTTCTTGGGGATTTGATGATATTAGACTAGCTATGTGGTTGTCGGAAAAGCCATATTTTTTGGCCAACGTTAATGAGTCCTTAGTAAGTTTTTGAGAACTTTCGATCTTTTTTTCAAGATCAGTGATGTTTCTAATTTTTTCTAAGAAGAAAGGGTCAATGCCGGTTAACTTATTAATTTTCTGGCTGCTCTCCCCTGTTTTTAATTTTTGGGCGATGGAAAAAAGGCGCCAAGGAGTCGGTTTTTCAAAGTCAATCTTTTTGGCTTTTTTGTCGGTTAAGCCCTCTAAGTTAACATCCAGCATGCGAACAGCTTTCTGGATTGCCTCTTCGAATTTACGGCCAATCGCCATAACTTCGCCGACCGACTGCATATAAGATCCTATTGTCGCTTCACTTTTAATAAATTTGGAAAGATCCCAACGAGGTAGTTTGACGACTAAATAGTCCAGAGCCGGCTCAAAGCAGGCAATGGTTTTTTTGGTGACTGAATTTGTAATTTTGGTTAATGATTGGCCAAGGGCGAGTTTGGCGGCAACGTATGCCAGCGGGTAGCCTGTTGCTTTGGAGGCCAGAGCTGAGCTTCTTGAGAGTCTGGCGT
>Ga0209541_10008059_pt1 | contig 17513 bp, 15 predicted proteins | sample RifCSPlowO2_01_FD_184027 | JGI IMG/M metagenome (GOLD analysis project Ga0209541, IMG submission 184027) | Groundwater microbial communities from Rifle, Colorado - Rifle CSP2_plank lowO2_0.1 (SPAdes) (version 2) | ecosystem: Environmental > Aquatic > Deep subsurface > Groundwater | place...
TCGTCACCTTAAGAATTTCCGTGCCAACTGCTACCTTACCAGCATCATGGAAATTCTTGAGTGGATGAGTGGGATAAGAGTATTATTCACCTAACTCCAATATTAGACTTCTTACAAATCCACTCCGGTGATCAGCCCAAAAAGCCGATATATCCAAGGCGAGACGAACATCATGAATATAATCAAAAAAATTGGGAACAGAATAAAACTATTTTTGTACATATAAACTTTAAAAGAATTAAATCTTGCGGGTAAAAATGCCATTAAAAGCCAATGTCCATCAAGAGGTGGAACTGGGAACATATTGAATACAGCCAATACAAGGTTAAGCATAACAATCATCGCAAATAAATCAGGTACAAGTGAAGACGAAAATACATCTGGCATAAAACGCAGACTCAGGCCAAAGAGAAGAGCTAAAATTAGATTAGATGCCGGTCCAGAAACAGCAACTTTAACTGGACCGTACTTGCGATCAACCAGGTTATTCGGATTATAAGGCACCGGCTTGGCGTAACCGAAAGCAAAACCCGTTGTTATATATAGAAGAAATGGCAGTAGAACTGATCCAAACGGATCAAGATGCTTAAGTGGGTTAAGGCTTAGCCTGCCCAAATTCTTAGCCGTTGAATCGCCTAAAGAATTCGCCATCAAACCATGAGAAACCTCATGAATGGTAACGGAGTAAAGAATGATTACAATATAAAAAATGGGCAACAATAAGCCTTCCATAATACTTGCAAGAATAACAAGTTTAGGATATACTATCAAGGAAACAAAATCCTAAGCACTAAACCCTAATCTCTAAACAATATCTAAATTAAAAGCCTAAAATCCAAAACATTTTGAATATTAGAATTTTGATATTTGAATTTATTTAGGATTTAGATATTAGAATTTAGGATTTTTATTTTTATGGCCACCAGATGTAAAAACTGCGGCAAAGGATCAAGAATGGTTACAACTCGCATACTTTTGCGAGGCCATTATAATCCAACCTCCAAATCCCGACGCTACCCAAACCTCCAATGGGCAAAAGTCGCCGGTCAAAGAGTTAAGATGTGTACGGATTGCATAAAGACCCTCCATAAGGCCAGGTAGTAGAAGTTCAAGCTGCCTTTGGCTAACAATTTATAGAATAAATTGTGTCTCGAACTTTCACTACCTGGAAGGCTAAATAAATTGGGAAAGGAATCACTACCGACTCTAACTAATCAAGGACATGAGAACCTCTCTGGGGCTGAAGTTAAGGCTTTTAATTTAATTGTTCCTGAACATCAGAAATCAGCCATAAATATTGATGAGTTTCTAAAACTAAAAGTTCCTGGCTACACCGAAGAACGCATAAAAAGTGCTAAGAGTAGGATAGCCGACAAGAAAAAAAGAATAGAAGAAATGGGAACCGGACCGAGCCAAAGAGCTAAGCTTTTGGAAGCTATAATGACCAATCAGATTGAACTTAATGATTGGTTTGGCGGTAATACCCACACTGTAATCCCGTCTGAATACGACGACTTTTTCCATGGCATAGACTTAGCCCTTGAAATAGTAGACGAAGAAAAAGATGTGAAATACCTGGCTGCAGGAATAGATGTTACATCGTCTTCTGCCGGATTAAGGAAAAAGTTGGCCGAGACCAAGAAACGCATATCGGATGGAGAGTTAACAATGATGGAATATTTTCATTCTGATGATTACAATCCTGATTTTTATGGAGCAATGATGAATATACCTTACATTGTCATAGGCACAGAACGTAAGACGATAGAAGAACTGTCTGATTTATGGATGAGCGCTTATGGACTAGCAGAAATTCGTAAAAAGTTAGGAACAAAACTTTCTCCAGAAGCTCAAGAGAACCAAAGAAAAAGTGCCAAAGAAGCAATAAACAGATTAGCAAATCATAGGGTTCAAATTCTTTTACTAGAGCAAGTTAAGGCTCAGCTCATCGTTTATAAAAATTATGCAGATAAAGTAAAGCGTAAAGAAATTTCAGATAAACTTTCATCTACATTGTCTCTTGTAGATTTGATACTGACTAGTAAAAGGGATCAGAAAATAGACGACCTAGATAAAAATAGTAATGACCTAGTCTCTAGGTCCCTGATAGAGACGCTTGAAGATTTTGATAACCTCTAAATCCGGGCCGGAGTATGCCGGTAGTACGCGTCCATGGGGTGGATGTAGACCGAGTTCGATTCTCGGCGGCCCGACAATACTGACAATCAAAATTCACAGGAACATGATCCGGGTTCAACTCCCGGCAGCCCGACAGATTGACTTAGATTTTTAATTATTATATAAAGTTGGCAGAACCTTAGCTGATAGGGGTAAAGATGCTAGAAAGATTCCTTGATGCCTTTGGTAACGTAGACTTAAGAATAGTAGCCGGCATACTAGCGATTCTAAGTATTGTGGGTGGAGTATTTCTAAATTTCTATTCGTTGCTAATCTTAACAGCGATTCCGGTAATAATTGGTTTCTGTATATTGTTGTTTACTCCTAAGGGTCCTCCCGGAACATCAGGTGATTGGGGTTTCTTTCTAATAGTCAGCAGTAGTTGCATCTGTTTAATTATCCCGGCTTGGCTTGTTTATGGATTAAAATTAATCATAACAGTAACAAATTAATTATGCCCCGCATTATGCGGGATTTTTAATACTCACTTTCATAAACAGTTCCAACTTCCTCCCATCGTATCCGTCCGAAGCCTTGGCGGAGGAGGATAAAGCCGACATTAGAAATATTAACGGCTCACATAATGAGCCGTTGAATTTAATAACTAAAACCCCGCAGTAGTGCGGGATTTTAGTTAAGGCCGATCCTTCACCTCAAGTCTTCAGCTGTATGTTGGCCCCGCCGAGGCGGGGGCATAGTGGGTCTCCGCAGAATAATCCCTCGGAATCCTCGAACATGAGGCTTCGCCAGAATTATAGAATATAAGAGTCCCTGGTAAGACAATTTGTTCTAAAGCTTGGAAGCAAAAGAAGAGCCTATCCTTATTATACCAAGGCCATAGAAGAGCAGAAGTGCATAACTACATTTAGCCTGTTGGCCTCAGTATTTCGTCGCTGTCGCTCCTCAACTACTCCCCTCTTTCTTCTTCGCCGTAATAGAAATGCTCGTCTGGCTTCACGTAATTGAATATTTCTTCCTCCTTAAAAAATATTGCTATCTCTCTACTAGATGCCTCAACATCTTCAGAAGAATGGACAATAGTATTAGAGCCGGACATACTAAAATCACCACGTATTGTGCCTGGAGGAGCATTTCTGCCCACAGTAGGACCACACATGGCCCTAACAACCCTCACAGACTCAAGTCCTTCAAATACTATAAGAGCGACTGGCATAAGCATCATAAAATTCTTTAGTTTAGGCAGAAAAGGCTTACCTTTGTGCTGAGCATAATGCTCATCCAAAAGTAGATCCGACATTTTTATCATTTTAATTCCTACAATTTTTAACCCTTTATTCTCAAATCTTTCAACTATCTCGCCAAAAAGTCCCCTCTGCATCGCATCCGGCTTAAGAATTAAAAGTGTTCGTTCTTTTGTATTTGCCATACTATTTTTGAGTCGATATTAAATAATTGTTACCGTCGCTAACTAATTTAATATCACCATTTAAATCATTTCTATAATAATTTATATCATAATTCTCTAATCTTTCCAATACTTCCGGCGAAGGATGGCCATATCGATTCTTAGCACCGACCTGAATTACCGCAACCTCCGGACTAACAGCTGATAAGAATTCTTCCGTTGATGACGTCTTAGAGCCATGATGAGCAATCTTAATAACATCTGAGTCAATATTAATACCATCAAGAAGCATTGCCCTCTCTCTTTTTGTTTCAATATCTCCGGTTAATAAAACTTCCAGCTCTTTATATTTTAACATCAGAACAACGGAACTATCATTCGGGTTTTTAAAATTATGACCCTCCAAAGATTCTGTTGGATATAGAACTACTAACTGAGTCTCGTCTCCTAAGTTGATTGTCCTGCTGGCGATAGCCTCAATTTCATTTGCCCCTTCGTTATTAACGGCATCTCGCCAGGCTTTAAATCCGGCCGTATTATCTTCCTCTTTAGCTTCCATAATGCTACCCACCTCATATCTCCCTAAAACCTCAACCAGGCCAGCATAGTGATCAAAGTGAGGATGAGTTAGAACTACCAGATCAATGTCTTTATCATAAAAAGGCATAACCTCACCCAGCTTAGATAGGACTTGATTCCCCGGTCCCCCATCAACTAATATCTGCTGACCCTCCGAAGTCTCAATTAGAAAACTATCCCCTTGCCCGATATCAAAGAAGTAAATCTTGAGCAAGCCATCGTTACTGCTTGCGATACTATGAGTTGAAAATGCAAAAACAGAGAGGCATAGAATTATGACGAGGTGAATTAATTTGAGCTGTTTCGGCATTCAGAATATTTAGCATAAATCTTGTAAATAAAAAAGCTATCAACGATAGCTTAAATTATATTCGCGCCTGATCATTAATACGTATGTACTAATAATTAACGACGGGATTAAAAAATCCTCTAAAGAAACTTGGGGAGTAAATATGGAAAAGTACAAATCATTTGAGATAAAGAACATAATGATACTCGGCAATCCAATTACAAGGATGGGCGACAATACCTTAATTATGTGACATCCCATTTCCAGAAGAACAAGTCCTAGTATGACTTCGGCACCAAAAATTAAAGCATGATACATATGAAGTGCTTCCACTATTATCTCCTCATCATCTTAATGACCTAGCTATTATTTACATGTTCTATACGGTATTGTCAAGATAATTCCCGGCTTTTCTGTGCCTATGCTATAAATATAGAGTCTCCTTGAAAAACACTAGGGAAACAAACTTTTAAGAACTATTCTTCTGATTCGCTATTGAGCCAACTCAGTCTAGAGAGTCAAACCATGTTATGATGTATCATAACATGGTTTGATAGATAGTATATTTTAATTTCTATTTTTTATCTTTATTTATTTCGTCTAGTAAATCAGAAAGCCAATAATAACTTTTATACTGTCTTCTAATCTCGGCTAAGCCACTAGTCGGATAGTAGTCCCTAAATCCTGATCTCCGTTTTATCGGCCCAATTGCTTTTTTAATCTTTTCTACGACCTTTTCATAACCTTTATGCCTACCACCCAGCCATTTTTTAACCCTATATACTGTATCCGGGCCGACTCCCATTTCTACAACTATTTTCCTATAGGGTTGTTTAATTAACAGCCGTTTGGCAATTAAAATCCTCCTGCCAACCATGATTTTTTCGTTCTCGGTCAAAATATCGTTTACAAAAGACTTGGTTTCGTTTCTCTCTTTCGCAAGGTCTAGCGCCGCATAAAGGGCGTCGAGACATTTTAATTTGATATCATTTCCTATTTTTTTAGTTTCAAACTTCATTATATTACAATTAAATTCTTGTTATGATACACCATAACAAGAATTGGTTTTAAAGACAAGAGTGTGACTATAAATTTTTAAGCACAGGCGATGCTAATTTTAGTTGCCGAGATTGCATTGAAGTTATTTGTCATAAATTTAGACAAAAAGAAAAGCGCCTAATTGGCGCTATAAATCAAAGCTCATGTGATCAAGACGGTAAGCCAGCTACTTTCTTAACTTTTTCTTTACTCGATCAAGCTCCTGACGCAAACTGGCAAGGTGCTGTTCAAGAACCGATTTGTCAATATCGGGATCCTTGCTTAAACTTTCCTCGATCTTCCTAATTGCATACTCTAAACCGGCTACTACATCCTGAGGCTTGTTTTTATCGTAAAAGCGATTACGCCCTTCGTTTGACATTTCTGGTTGTCCTTCAAATGATTTAGACACTTTCTCTTAGGGTAATAACTTCACAAAAGATAGTCAAGCGATAAAAATAAAAACCAAGCTAAACCCAGTAACTCTTAAAAAGAGTTACTGGGTAAGCTCGGTTTAAAATTTATCTGCTTTCAGAACTAAATCCAACCTGTCCATCAGCTTCACAGGCCTTATGCTGTTCCTGAAGACCATCAATAATATTTGATAATATTTCTTCGGTAACTATTGGATCACCGGTCCTGGCCCTACTTATTGCGGCAAGAGTAGCCCCTGTTCCGATTTCCTTAATAAAAGCTGGCGTGAAATGAGAAGCGGAACTGCCAATTTTTTGCCAATCAATATTAGGATCTAGAAAATTATTTGGGATAACTAGTTTAAGCAATCCTGATATATCGGGAGGTTCAAAGGTATTAAAATTAATTGACTTATCTATCCTGCCCGGCCTCTTTAATCCGCCGACGATTTTATCCTTATAGTTCGTGGTCATCACCACGATTATATCGCTATTTTTAGAAAGAGCTCCGTCAATAGCAACCATTAACCTTCCGACTGAAAAAGGATTGCCAGCCCTTTGTTCTCTATCAAAATCTTCAATTGCAACAATAGCCGGTGAATATAATCTGGCAAAACTAAGCACTGTTGGTATAGCTTCGGACACATTAGGAGTAGTCGGCTCTAGATAGTAAAAAGTGAAACCATTATCAATTCCTTTTCGTGCAGTAAGCAATAAACTCTCTGTTTTTCCGGTACCGAATTTTCCCTCAAACAATACCTTCCGCTGAAGACGGACACCTGCCTTTTGGCAGTCTTTGGATTTTTCTATCATAACCCATAAGTTATCATTAAGCTCTCTGAAAATTCTATCGTTGTAGACTAACTTATCACCGCTAACATTGCTCAAATCCATGAATCCACCGGATGAAGTTACAGCTTTACATTTATAAATGCTATCTGATTTAACATCCTTCTCTACCGCAGAAAGAAATGCTTCCACCTTACTTGTCTCGTCTTTGGAAGCATAAGCTTCTATTATGGATCCGGCTAAGTTAAATTGACCCTTTAATCCCCTGATCTCTAAGTGACCCGTAGCAACTTTTACTTCTTTATCAAGTCCGATCTTAACCCGAATTAGGCCTAGAGACTCTCTTGGTCTCCAACCGGTCTTAGTACCCATAAAAGGATCCTTGCCAAACATTCTTTCAGCAACCTTATTAAAAGAGACGATAACGTCTCTGGAATCATACTCAAGAGCACGAGTAATGATGACGGTGTCTTTTGCCATTACTATTCCTTGTTAAAAATCTGTGGTGTTAATATGATACCATTAATTTTATAAAGAGCAAGACCAACTCAAAAACAAAAGCCATCTATTTGATGGCTTGGGCTTTTATAGCATATTTAATTCCAATTTTGCCGCTTCAGACATTTTATCCGGATCCCAGGGCGGATCCCAGACTAAATTAAAAACTACCCTAGAGACTCCCTGTAATTCGCCGACCTTGTGAATAACCTCTTCCGGTAAAGACTGGGCAGCAGGACAATTGGGAGATGTCAAAGTCATATCAATATAAACCTCCCCGGATTCATTAACTTCAATGCGATAAACCAGTCCTAAATCATAAATATTAACTGGAATCTCCGGGTCAAAAATACTCTTTAAAGCTTCTATTACCTTTTCCATTAAACCTGGTATCATCTCCTTTTACCTCCGAATTTATCCTTTACTTCTTCCCACATAATATTTCTCATCATTTGTGCCCGGCGAAGACCATATGGCTTCCAGACATCCCGACACCAATCAACAACAAACGGCAAATAGATACGTACAGGATATCCGCGCGAAAGAAGCTTTTTCCCTAATCTACGGCCAAGAGGGCCGTATAGCATTTGGAATTCAAAACGATACTCGCCGTCACCGGTAATTTTAATGATTGACTCAGCCAGATTTCTGTCCCTGACCGTAGCTACAAAAGGGATCATCCGATTTTCTATATTCCGTCTTAAAATTTCAAAATATCTCTGTTTTATTTTATCTTCTCTTGTCTCACAGACTTCGCTGAGGTCATCATAGACTCCTGAACCCTTAACAATTCTTAGATTTTTATCCCACAAATTATTTTTATCCATAAGCGGGATTATATTCTTTAAATGAGCCTGAACAGCCTGCCTGACACTATCCCTTAAAACCGGAACAGAAGCAAAATAACTAAAGACTTCAAAAGTATCCCTTATATATTCATAGTTTTCAGCATCAAACTCCGTCTCTATACCGATGTTATGGGCAAATTCAATTACTTGTCCGATCTTATTGCGAAATAAATCTTTAGATATGGCCAGCCCAAATAAAGTCGGCTTACAGGATATATTACCGGAGTTATCAAAATTCATCTTGCTAATTAGAGAGTTCATAGTTCGGACGGCGCTACCTACATCACGCTCATTTTTGACATGCTCGCCAAGCAAGTTATAAGTCACCTCGTAACCCTGCTTTTTTAATGACTCCCCTATCATTAGAACTTCATCTATGCTGTCAGCCCCTACAAAATATTTTCCCAAAGCATGACAGGCTATAATATCAATCGGACGCCAAAGCATATCTAGCTTCACCCTATGATCCTTTAAAAGAACAATGGCCATATTATAAATCTAAAAACTATAAATGTACAGAGATAACAGATGGATGGCCTTTAGATCGTAGAGGCTTTCATAGAGACGTGCGATTACCATAAGAATTATAAAATTCAATAGCCACCTCTAGGGGTGGCTATTTTTTTCTTGCTCCAGATTTCCTTTGACTCTAATCAACTCTTCTTTTAGCTCATCAAGGTTATTAAATACACCATCGGCGAATTGATACATAACATCCCACCTATCAGGATTATCAAGTACGATATACCCTCTCTTGCCTTTGCTAATTATCCAGCCAAGCTCTAAATGCGCAGATTTCCCTGCGGGCATATATAAAACCGCAATATCACAGTCCAATAAATGCTTTCTATCAAATTGATAAACATGGTCAGCTGCCAGACCCCTTAATCCCTCCCGAAATGAATGACCTCTCGCTTTTTCGTAATCCCGCCACTTATCATCTGCTTCCGGACCAGCAGCAAACCAGTCATCAAAAACATTAAACCCAAGTTTTCTTATTTCTTGGGCAATACTAGGTACCTTCGGATTTCTTAAAGAACCAATCAGATAAACCTTTAACTCTTTCTTCTGACAACCGGTCTCTTCGGCCATAAGTTATCTCCCCGCTTCATTATCTGCTTCATATCTGTTACCAATTCTCTCCCATCTCTATTTTTTTGTAAAGTACAAGATACTAACAGTTATAATGAGGAGATGATTATTAAGATAATAACCTTACCACCCAGATCTGGTAGCTTGTAATAGCCCAAGCAGAGTAACCGATAACTTGACCTATCGGCAGATAGACCATGCCGGCTAAACCGGTGATAAAACCGGTAAGCATGGCCACAGGGATAAACGGCAGGATAAGAATATTTGTCGGCAAAGCAACTAGGGATATGTTTCTAAAATAATAGACAAGTAACGGCGAGACAGCGATTTGGGCTGACAAAGTCATCAGAACTAATTCCTTGAATCCGCTCCCAATTTCTCCTAAATTATTTAAATTTAGTTGAGAAATCGAGGATCCTCGATTTTGTAATTTCGACTTCGTCGAAAACAAAATCGGGACAGCTCCATTAAATTTAGCCTCAATCAGCGGATAAATATATATTAACCCCATAACCGCCGCAAAGGATAACTGAAAACCGATATCAAAGACTAAGACGAATGGATTTATCCAGACCATTGCCGCACCGGCTAGAATAATAGAATTTTTCTGTTCGTAAAGCCGTCCGTAACCGTTGGCAAAAGATAGTAACAATCCCATCAGCGCCGCTCGTACGACCGAGGCTGAAGCTCCGGTTAAAATAACAAACAGAATAATAACCGCAACAGAAATCCAAAAAGCCGTCCGCCTTTTAAAAAACCAAATCAATCCCGAGAGAACGGCCCAGGAAATTATCATTATGTTATATCCCGATATGGCTAAAATGTGAGTTGTGCCAGTCTTACTAAAAGCATCCTTCAGTTCATCGGGAATGTTCTGTCTTGTTCCCAGTAATATACCGTTTATAAAAGCTGCATTAGGCTCCGGGATTGAAGCATTTACAGAATTTTCAAACAGATCTTTTATTTTAAAAATATTTTTATACAATGATAGCTTAAATTTTTCCTGTAATTTAAAACTTAATTTCTGGTCATAATTTTTTACATCAGAAAAAAACAAAACCGTCCTGATACCATCCTTCTTTAAGTAGGTTACATAATCAAAATCCGTAAAATTCTGAGGTAGCTCAAGCTCGCCGCTTACTTCAATAATATCCCCGAACTTATACCTAGGGTAAGCATTTGTGGTGACAAGAACCCTGCTTCCTTTGGAACTTAAAGCAAATCTCTGAATATTACCGCTTACCTCCGGCTGGTCATCTACATAACCGTTTAAAGCTACTTTTTGACCGACAAATTTATCCAGATTATTTTCCGCTCCGCTAAAAGAATTGAATCTTGCGCCTCCAATGGCAAAAGCAATCATGAAGAAAGAAACGAGTAAAAGTGGTTTATTTTTAAAGCCGGCAAGAAGGATAGTACTAATAGCAACAATCAAGATTACTAGAGTCAAAGACAGGGGAAAATTAAAAAGAGAGGCCATAAGAACGCCGAGAAGAAATGCGGACAAGATATAGAAAAAGACTTGAGATTTATGCCAAGTAGTAGAACTTCCGGCATATCTTTGGTTTTTCTGGCTTTTAACAAGTTGCATAAATTATATAGCAAGAAGATGCAGAGCCCCAAGTGCGTTATAAAAACCACCGGAAGTTTCACTACCTGGTATACATGACTACCACCCTAGCAAAATTTTAATCAATGTAAAAGAAAGGCGGGTGGACCACCCGCCTTTCTTTTATTAAACTGATCATAATCAAATTAATTGCAGACGCCGGTAGTCGTAAAGCAATTAGGACAAGAGTAGCAAGAACCGGCTTTTATCATTAGGGAGCCACAATTAGCACAGGCTGGAGCATCCGCATTAGTTACCACTGATTGGATTGGCATAGTATTTTTTAATGGAGCCGAAGCAAGAACTGCTTCATTGGCGTTAACTCCTTCTGAGGTAGCATTGAATCCAGCATCAATAGACGGACCGAAAAGCTCTTCTCTCTCTTCCTGGCTTAAATATTTCATGCCTATATATCTAAAAACATAATCCATAACAGATTTTGCCGTTGGGATATTTGGATTGTTAGTAAATCCGGACGGCTCAAATCTCATATCTTTGAACTTCTTTACAAGAACCTTTAACGGAACTCCGGATTGCAAACACATAGAGACTAAAGTTGCAATAGTATCAAATAATCCCGAGACAGTACTTCCCTCTTTAGCTGTAGCAATAAATGTCTCTCCTGGCTTGCCAGAATCAGGATAAAATCCAACTGTTAAATAGCTTTCAAATCCGCCGACAGAGAATTTATGAGTTACGGAGGGACGCTCATCGGGAAGTTTTACTCTTGTATAACCGTTAATTTTTTCAACTAAGTTGTCCTTGGCGTCTTTAGAAGTATTTAGAGGCTGAATTGATTTGCAACCGTCTCTATAAACAGCGATCGCTTTTAATCCCAGTTTCCAGCCCTGAAAAAATACATCTTTGATATCCTCTCTCGTAGCATCACTGGGAAGATTAACCGTCTTTGATATTGCTCCGGATATAAAAGGCTGAGCCGCTGCCATCATTTTAACATGGCCCATGTAATGAATGCTCCTTGTACCGTTCATAGCCTTAAACGAACAGTCAAACACCGGCAAATGGTCTTCTGAAAGATATGGAGCGCCCTCAATCGTTTCTTTTTCTAAAAGATAATTTGAAATATTATCTATTTGTTCTTCTGAATAGCCTAATTTTCTAAGTGCATTTGGAACTTGATTATTAACCAGCTTTAAAGTTCCTCCGCCGACGAGTTTTTTATATTTAACCAAAGCCAGCTCCGGTTCAATTCCGGTCGTATCACAATCCATCAGAAAGGCTATTGTCCCCGTCGGAGCAAGGACCGTAACTTGAGAGTTTCTTATACCGTACTTCTTACCTAACGTAAGAGCATCATTCCAAACAATCCTAGAATGATTCAATAAATCATCGTCTTCCGTTCCAAGTTTTACTGACTTGCGATAAGTATTTTCTGACTCATCAAGATGTTTTTCTATAACGCCTAACATTGGCTCTCTATTTAATTCGTAACCGTTAAAAGGATCCTTAACATCAGATATCAGGGCCGACATTCGATACGCCTCTCCGCACATAAGAGAAGTAACCTGTCCGGCGACAGATCTTCCCTTCTCTGAATCATAAGGCAATCCCATATTCATCAACAGTGAACCTAGATTTGCATAACCAAGTCCGAGCTCACGAAAATCTTTGGCATTTTTAGTTATTTTTTCTGTTGGATATGATGAATTATCAATCACAATATCTTGAGCCAGGATCATTGTATCAACTGCTTTCCTAAAAAGATCCACATTGAATTGGCCGTCTTCATTAAGAAACTTAAGGAGATTAAGAGAGGCCAGATTACAGGCGCTATTATCCAAATGCATATATTCCGAACAATTATGAACCACTAGACCATTTGCTGAAAAATGATGAGCAACTGGCTCGGTCAAATCGTAAACTGCCTCAATTCCTTCAAAAACTAAACTATCAAATTCATCCGACATTTTATCTAGGTAACTTTCGTTATTTAGATTTATAGAAGTTAGTTTTATCGCTTTTGGAGTGTTACTTACAAAACCTATTTCATTTTCAAATTTAATCCGGCTCGATCGAGTAATTCTTAAACTATGCATTTGAGTTACAGGATATGCTTTAAGGTTTCTATGAGAATCTGGCAAATAGGCTATAGATTTAGTCCTTCGGTTTCGATAGATTTTGGACTTGATCCCAAAGTTGAGAAGCAACAACTGAACCTGCTCTAATAATTCTATTGAGGAGCTATCTAGACCGACATAATACCCTTTTTCTTTGTTGCCACTTACAGTACCATCAGCGGTAAATAAACCGCTTAGAGTTGAGGCAGTGGTTTCTTTGTCGAGGTTAAAAATTTTATCAGTAAATTTTTTATTAATGCTTCCGCGATCAAGTACAGAATATTTACTGACGGTATCAACCATATCCGGCCTACTGGTTACAACCTTCCATCCGGGAGTTGATTGATGGACATGTACCGGCATTGTATATTGTCTACCATCAACTGAAATAAAATTATAATTTATAACTTGAGCAATTTGTTCAAGTACTGCCTTGTCGTCATCTCCTCCAACCCAAGTTAAAGCCGAATTTCCCCTAGTAATTTTATGAGAAATACAACCATCTCCTACAGCATAACCAACGGCCATGGCTAAAGACTGGTCTAATTCTATAGATCCAAAACCAGACCCCAAAAGAGGAATTCTGTCTCCCGGCTTAATATCTTTTGCTTCAATATAATCTTTTCCTACTACATTAATTTTATGATCAGCCGTAACTTTTACCGAATAACCCGCTTTTGTAGTTAATTTATATACAACCCTAGTTCCGGTTTGCCATACCTTTGATGCTTTTTTGTTTCCTTCTAAGGTTACGATCTCTGGCTTTTCCTCTACTAGATTTTTGATTCGCTTTAGGCCATCTTTAGTAGCAATAAATGTATCGCCAGTTACGCATGGATTAGAAGCGTTGATTCTACCCGTATTTGGACAAGTATGCCAATCATTGATTGTAGTATCAAATTGTATGCCTGGGTCAGCGCTTTCCCAAGCCGCATCAGCCATCCAATCAAGAACTTCTCTGGCTCTGGCTTTCTCAATTGACTCTCCGCTTGTTACAGCTCTAAAGTGCCAAAGAGAATCATTTTCAACCGCTTTCATAAATTCATCCGTAACCCTAACCGAATTATTGGCGTTCTGGTAAGGTAATAAAGTGTAGGGATCAAATATGTCGGCTGTAATAGAATCTTTAATGCCGGCTCGCGCCAAAGCCTTTGTCATATCCTCTATAATTTTTTTACAATAAATAAAATCTTTAATATCCGGATGGTCAACATTTAAGACGACCATTTTAGCTGCCCGGCGAGTCGTACCGCCTGATCTAATAGAATTGGCTACTCCATCAGCTCCCTTCATAAAAGATACCGGACCAGAAGAGTATCCTCCTTTAGACAAAGCTTCTTTGGATGAACGTAGTTTTGAGAGGTTCAAACCGGCACCAGAACCGAATTTAAATATCCAGCCCTCATCTCTATACCAATCGAGAATTGATTGCATATTGTCCTCCACGGCTAAGATGAAACAATTATGAACCGCTATATTATTGGATAGGTATTCTCCGCTTTCTGTCTGAATATCATAAACCTCTTGAATGCCCATATCTTCAATGCTAATTATAGTTTCTTCCCTAAGGTCAGGGCAATTCTTTTTGACTTTAATATTCAAAGAATCTGCCAATTTCTTCTGTTTTTGATCATCAATAAAGCCTATGAGATTGAAAAACTTCTCACGTTCACTGCCTATTGAAATTTCTACCACATGAAGATTTTGACGATTTTCTCTCTTTTCTCTTTTTAAATAACGGCGTGAGTAAATACCACAGCGAAACAATAGCACTTGAATGTCTTCAGCCCAGAGAGGGCTTATAACAGCAAAACCAATTCTAATACTAGTGTTCTTACCTCCAACATAACCATCGGCCTGAAATATGCTCTTTAGATATGCTGCGACAACGGGCTTGGGAGCGGTAAACAATTCTTTGGGTACTCTTTTTTCTTGCCATGATTTTAGAAGATCATATCTATTAACAAAATCTTCTAAAATTCCCCCATAAATTCTTATCCTGCGATAATCAAGATCGGCATTTTGCATAGGAATAGTTCTCTCATGAGAATGAGCATTCGGGAAAACAGCCGCTAAATGAGCATATACCCACTCTCTTTCATGTTGATTAACGGTTTCAAATTCCACCGTTAATGACTTGTTTGTGCCATGATCATATTTACCAACAAAACCGTCAGCCTGCAACCAGCCAGCCAAAGCTGCTTCTGAAATTAAATTAAAATTTTTCTCTGTTTCCAAGAAACCCTCACGATGAGGATAAAGATGCATCTTCATGCCTATATTTAACTGATCAACTCTTGCCCAGAAAGGATTAGTTCTCCTCTCCTGGACTGCTTTCACTAAATGATCCCCCGTAGCTTCAATAAAAGATCCGTTGGCAAGTTTTATTTTATATACATTTTTCTTTCCATTGGCCTTAACGGCAATAACTTTAGTAACTCCATGCGCATCATAAACTTCCTGACCTATTAAATTCCTACTAACAATTTCCCCTATAGGAATCATCCCTTCTGAAGTACTTATGAGAGCATGATATGGTTGACATGCTGAGCACTGAGGTACTTCATGAACACCGACATTAAACCAAACCGGACTGTTAAAGGCAGCATACTGATTGATCAGAATCCATTTAAGATCAAGAGAGAAATTTTCCGCATCTTCAGCCGAAGCAAAATATCCGTCCTTTAATCCCCACCTGGTCATCGTATCAGCTACTCTATCAACCATCTGTCTGACGCTATATTCCCTATCAGGTGAGTTAAGCCGTCCTCTGAAATATTTTGACGCAACTATATCTGTTGCCGTTTGAGTCCAAAAAGAAGGCACCTCAACATTTTGCTGTTCAAAAACTACAGTTCCATCGCCCTTTGCGATTTTAGCAGTACGCCTTTCCCACTCTATCTCTTCGTAAGGATGTACCGAGCCAAAAAGACGCGGCCAAACAAAACCAAATTTATGAAGGCCGTTTCCAGGAACGGCATCGCTGATGGTATTCTCATAATCAAGAGGTTCGGAGGCGATTCCCATCGAAATTCCTCGACGTGAACCTTCGCCTTGATACTCTACTGTCTGAAGTTGTTTGCGTTGGTAGTCCATAATCGCTTCGCTAAGTTTAAAACTTAAAAATCTTATGCCATAGGCAGATCAGCCTCTGGCTGAAAAGTTAAAAATGATGCAATTCATAAAGTTATATATAATTTATGAATTTCCTGAATTTTACATTTTACGCTCTTCATTTTAATCTTACAAAAATCGCCCCTAAGGCGATATTTGTGCCTATTAGAGATGTTTGAACCCGCTTAAAAGCGGGATTTATTCAGCTTGAGCTTATTCTTTTTAAAGTCATGCTCACTACTCTTATTCTAGCGCCATTATAAAAACTTTCAAGCTAAAAAAATGTTGATAAGTTATTTTTTAAAACAAAAACGGCTTATCTGGCCGTTATTTTAGTGGGGAGCGAGGTTCAGAAATTATTCCAGAGCCAAATTCCTCCGACAAAAAACACAAGCAACCATCCAATAATCCCAAAAGTGGCTGACCAGATGGAGAAATCTAGCAGAGTCATCTCATTAGCAGTTCCGTTTTTAATTCTTTTAATCTTACTCAGAAGATGTGCAAACGGAGACCCCGGAACCAGAAGAAACCAGTACACGAACCAAAACATTTAGATCTCCTCTAGTCTTAAAGATGCTTTGGATACTATACAGCCTAGCTAGACATAAGTAAAGAAATTAATAAAAACTTTGCGTTCATTCAAGCTCAATGTAAATCAGATATTCCGCATTTGAGGCAAGGTCTAAACAAAACAAAACGAGCCCCTCAATCAATTTCTCTCCTTCCACAGTCAAGAAAATATCAGAAAACTAAAAAGGATTTACTCAAGCAAAGCGAAGCCCCTCTCAATTTGAGACCGTCTTTTTTCAAGTGCAACACAATAATAAAATTCCCAGATAATTTGGCTATTCCACAAATTAGGGCGGAGTCTTCGATGGGGTGCCCTGATTTGTTAGCCAAATTACTGGGAATTTTATTATTTGTCCGTCCAGGCGAAGGTTTTAGGAGTGTGCTTTAGCCACTCCTGGAATCGCCCCAAGAAAGAAAGCAGGTCGGAAAATTGAGAGGGGCTGAGCGACTATTTCATTTTTCTTCGAATAAATGCCGGAATATCAAAATCTTCATCACTGTTAACAGAGGCGTCTACGAATTCTTTCATGCCCCCGTTTCCATTCAGGCTCCCACTTCCATTGCCATTAGGAAGATAGCTGTTTGTTTTTTTAGTTTCAACAGAATTATCAAATAAGTTCGGTCTCTGCTGGACAATTGCCGGACGCGGTTGAATCGCATTGCCGTTATTAAAGCCTGTCGCTACAACCGTAATCTTAATTTCTCCTTTTTTAAGTTTATCGTCTAAAACGGCTCCAAATATTACCTTAGCATCTGCATCAATATGTTCCGTGATGATTCTTGCCGCTTCATTTATTTCTGCCATAGCCAAATCAGTACCACCGGAAACATTAAACAGCACTCCTCTTGCGCCATTTATAGAAACTTCCAACAGAGGAGAGTTAATAGCCATCTTAGCCGCTTCAATCGCTCTATCTTCGCCCATCGCTCTTCCGATACCCATCAGGGCAGAACCGGAATTTGCCATAACGGCTTTTACGTCAGCGAAGTCAACATTAATAATTCCTGGTATTGTAATCAGGTCTGAAATACCCTGAACGCCCTGTCTTAAT
>Ga0209541_10008061_pt1 | contig 17510 bp, 14 predicted proteins | sample RifCSPlowO2_01_FD_184027 | JGI IMG/M metagenome (GOLD analysis project Ga0209541, IMG submission 184027) | Groundwater microbial communities from Rifle, Colorado - Rifle CSP2_plank lowO2_0.1 (SPAdes) (version 2) | ecosystem: Environmental > Aquatic > Deep subsurface > Groundwater | place...
CCTTTGCAACTTGGACTAATCAACTATTTAAGCCGGAGAGCGTTTTAGATGTCGGTTGCGCTTATGGGTTTGTCGTCAAACGCTTTCAAGAACTTGGAGTACCTGCCGCCGGTATTGAGTATTCCCCTTATGCTGTAAGCCAAGCGGTAACGCAGGAGATTACAGAGGGTGATGTCCGCGATCTTTCAAGATTTAAAAACAATAGTTTTGATTTAGTATTAGGAACTGAACTTTTAGAGCATATACCGGAGGACGATTTGTTCAAAGCAGTTAAGGAAATGCACCGAGTGGCCAAAGGCTGGGTGTTTTTGCTTATCTGTACTGCCGGATCAGATCATATTGAATCAAGGGGCGGTAAAGGCGACCCATCGCATATCACCATGAAGCCCCGCTGGTGGTGGGAGAGCTTATTTCATAGGCTAGACTTGAAACGCGACTTTCCCAAAGAGGACTTTGCTAATAATCATCAGCAGTCAAAACAAATGAAATGGGCTGGGAGATTTTTTGTTTTATCTAAAGAATAAGCATTATGGACATTTCAGGATTTAAGGCCATCTTTGACTCAATGACGCCAGAGGAACGAAAGGCTAAAATTGAAGCATTAACCGAAATTAACAAACTCAAGCAGTTATGTTATGGCAAAGGTTTTATCGAAATTGGCAGTGATTTTAAGAGCATTAAAATACTGCAATTGACTAGAGAGGTAAAACATTTACAAGAACTTTTCAAAAAAGCAGGCATTAGGGGTGTCGAGTGGAAGGCGGAGGATTAGAGAACCAATTAACCACCCCTTGATAAAGCGACTGAGCTATTTGTTGCTGTCTATTACCTGTACCATCAGTTAAGAGATTGTACTCGTTGGTGTTAGTTATAAATACAGTCTCGGCTATTGTCGCCGGCATATTTGATTTAAGAAGTACCCCCGAAGCAAAATTTGTTATCCCTAAGTCTGGTACGCCTAAAGAACCTGCTAATACTTGGTGAATTGTTTTTGTAAAAGTTTGATCTTTATTTTTCTTTCCCCATAATCCTTGCGTTCCGTCCTTACTAGAATTAGTCGAGCCGTTTAGGTGGATTGAGACTAAGATATTTCCGCTAACACTGTTGGCTAGAGTGTAGCGGTCATTATTACTTTTATCGCAATCACAATCTCGCGTTACATATACAGTTGCTCCGTCTACCTCAAGTAAAGTTTTAAGACGATTAGCGATGTCCAAAGTTACAGTTTTTTCGTAGAGCGTACCATTAACTGCACCTGTATCAGACCCGCCGTGTCCGGGGTCTAGAACAATTACCTTACCGGAGAGATTGGTTTGGGCAAAAACAGAAGTTACGAAAAGTAACGTAAAAAAAGAAGTAAATATGGCAGTTAAAAATTTCTTCACTTAAATTATTGTAATGTAAAACTTCACTGCATACAATATGCTTATTCGTAAAACCAAAGGAAGTCTGGGTTTTCGATCTCTTTTATTTCAGGATCCCAAAGTCTCCATTTTCCATCAATATTTTTAACATCCCAGTAACCCTCAAAATATTTATAAACTATCTCATCATCAACCATATCTTTAGTGGAGAGCTTAATCTTTACCCGATCTTTTTTATCTTTGTCTTCTTCAATTTTAATAACTGTTGTATCAAGTAAAGATTGATACCCCTGCTTCCAGTAATCAAACCCGTGTCCTTTCTTAAAATTGTCTGAAAGTATTTCAAATGCTTTTTCCAACTTCCTTACTTTTAAGTAGTTATAGAAAGTGGCCACTGCAAAATCCGCACTTGTCGTATCATCAAATGTAATTTTCTTAATATCTTTTAACGAATCATCAGCTGTGGACATTTCCAGCCATTTTTGCTTGATAGAATCCGCAGAAATTCCTAAACCTAAACCGGAAAGTCCGGCTGTATTTATTGCCACTACTTCTCCGCAAATATTTATCATTGGCCCGCCAGATACTCCGGGTGTCAACGTAGTATCTGTTTGCAAGTATTCAACGCCAACATCTTTTGATCTTCTTCTGCCAGACAGCGAACCTTTGTTGACAGAAGCCTCGCCAACAAGAGTGCCACCCAAAGGAAAACCTATTGCTAAAAGTTCTTCCGCGGGACTTAGTTCTTTCGGATCACCCCAAGAAATAACAGGTAAATTTTTGTTGATTTTAATAATAGCAAGGTCAGCGTTTTTATCCGCCATAAGTATTTCCGCCGTCTGAAACGAATTATCCGGTAAAATAACTTTAGGGCTTGGTTCAAACTCAATAACATGGAAGTTTGTAAGAATAACTCCGCCATCTTTAATTGCAAAACCAGAACCTTCGCCCTCTCCGCCTACAATGCGGACAACAGATTGTCGAACTTTCTCGATAGAATTCTTCTCATTACAGCCGATTTTTTCAGGACCGCCAAGTCTTGTCTCAATTCTTTCTAGCCGTTTGCTAAGAGTGTCAATTTTAGAACCTGTATAAATAACACCAATAAGCAAACCAACTAATATAAGGAATCGGGCAAATGCGTATACATCAATTCTTTTCATTTATTTACGTGCGATTACCAACCAGAAAATTTAATTATCCAAGCAGCTATTAGCGTGACAATCGTTCCTATAATAATTGCCTTGGAAAATTTTGATAGAAATTTGAAAGTAGTTTTTAGTTCGTGGTATAAAGCAGGTCTTGAAAAATATAAAACGCCACTATACTTAAACTTTTGCTCATTTGATAAGTAACTTCGTCTTGCTCTAAGAAATTTCCTTTCATAATCAGTTAGCTCTTGAGGTTCCTTAGATAAAATTTTTCTAAGTTCCTCTCTAGCTCCTACTTCTTGTAAATCATCAATTTTCATTTTTTACTTCCTTGAATCTTAGCTTTTTTTGCTTCTAATTTTTTCTTCTTTTCCTCGTATGCCTTATACCATTCCTCTTTCCACGAAGGTAAATTAAGATATATCTGTTGAGTAGCGTCAGCTATTTCTAATAGCCCATGTGCTCGTTCGTATTTAGTCCCGTGTTTTTCTTTCCAGCAGTAGGGTGGACCAAACATGCCAGTAAGTTCATTTCCTGTTAGAATAAGCACTGGATTTATCGGCCTTTCGCTTTTCCATTGTTTTCTTCCAGTTCTAGCTATTTTTGATATTTCTCTTACTTCTGTATTGTTTAAGCTATTGCGTAACGTGCTAAAAACTAAAACAGCTCCGGGGAAGCGTTTGGCCAACGCCCGCATTTTTTTGTAGTCCTTCTGTTTAAAAACCCCAAAGGTTTTACACTCGACAAAGATAACACCTTCAATTACCTCTCCGAATAACGACTCCTGAAAAAGTAACCCAAGATCCGCCTCTATAGATTTCCCTTTTTGATCTACAGCCTCAAAACTTAAAGCGGGAGTAATTTTTAATTGGTGTAAGCGGTCGTCAAAGAACTCTAGCGAGAGTAGTACACAATAAGCGCCATCAGCATAGTTTGGCAAACTAAAGGGTCCAACAGTTTTATAGCACCAATTACTCGATTCAATATGTCCGACGGCTTGAAAGTTATTAAGACACTTCGGGCATGTTAGACTCTCTTTTATATTCTCTAATGAATACCATGAATGACGTTGACAATTAGGACATTGAATCTTTGAACCTACTCTAAATACTCCCTTTTCTAGTAAATAATCAAATAAATTTTTACTTGCTATATTTTCAATTCTGCTTATTAACTCTCCGACCGGTAATTCCTTACCTTCATCATTTCCTCTATTCATTTGTTCAAACAGTTTGAGTAGTTGTTCGTTCGACAAAGACCTTACTGATCCATCAAGTTGTGTGTATATCTGTCTGGCTAATAAGCCAGGTGTTGAAATTTTTACTTCGTATCCTAAGTCTTTCATCCAAGCAGTAAAAACATCCTGTGCGACAGGAACAGTCCATTTTTCTGTTCTTTCATATTGTTGGACCAGCTTGACAAGTCCATTTCTTCCCACCCTCCATTCGTTTCTATATGCGGTTATTCCGCCAATTAAACGTCGGAAATGCTCGCCGCCATCTTTAGGAAATACTTGAGAAAAAATCCTATCTGTTCCATAAAGCCTAAAAGCGAGCTCATTTGCAAATCTCGCACCATCCGCCCCAAAATAAGAATCTATAAACTTTGGATGTATAAACCTAATGTGCACCGAGTCTTTTACGTCACTTAAATCTATATCTTTTTCCTCGTGGTAAATATCGTCTGCTTCTACACCATCTTTATTTCTTGCCCAATCGTTCCAAATTCTAGGATACCAATGTTGTAACGATAAAAAGGGTTCATCTACTGGGTCTTTCGGATCTTTCTTAATATCGAGGCTTTTTGCGTATTCTTGCATATTCTCCATTGTTGAGTTTCTACTACAAATAAATGTTGCATTGTTATAAATCTTAGGGTTATTTCTCAATGGTCGCCTCGACGCTTTGACAACACTGGTAACGATGTTTCTTAAAGATTGCTCATCCTTAAACTGGATAGGCATTGGTATTACTTGTCTTCCTAGGGCTCTTAGATTCCAGTAATCAATAATGTCTAGATTTTTAGTTAAATCCATAAAAAATATACATTCTTCATTTCTGAAACCCGATCTTTTATAAAAATTTAAGTCATACTGTGTAATCCGTCTTGGAAATAACACATTACCTTTTAGAACTGTTTGCAAGTTGACAATATCTAGTTTTGGAGTTTTTATTTCTAATGCCTTTTTATATCCAATATTAATTATTGGAGTTATAAATTTGGGTAATATTCCTATTACGCTAGACCAAAAAAGCGAACCTTTTTTAGGAAGCCTGGGTATAACTATTCGAGGAGGATTCTTCTCTTGATATCTGAAATGTTCCTCGTATATGTCATTTAAGAGTTCAAAAATTCCAATACCAATTTTAGGATAGACTTCCTTATTGGAATTTGTCCCAGTTTCCCATATTTCAGAAGGTTGCATTATATCTAAACCCAATTTTTTAATGTATTCAGGTAAGTGTGGCGTACACTGAACAAGAATATCTGGATCAAATGCTTCAATATAACCCTTAACTATTGATTCTGCCTTAGGAGATTTAAAAGGTTTTTCCCAATTTCTTGGAGTTCTTTTGTATACAGGAATCAAAGGGTTGTAAGCCCCTCCCCATAAAGTAGAACTGAGCTCAATTGCTTTTCTTATTGATCTGGCCTTATTCGGATCAACTAAAAAGCCTAGTCGTAAAGGTCTTGATTTAAGTTCCAAAGTTCCAAACATAATATTCTTACATCAGATTTATTTGATAGTTTTTAATCCTTCTTCATTCGCTGTTTTCGATGATGTTAGCGTCGGATCTGGTTTAGCAGGAATGACCGTTTCATTGTTCAAACCTTTATTCATGTTAGACGCAAGGCTCTGATCTGGAGTTGATGGAATACTTGGCTGTTCTACAGGTTGTGGAGTCTGCGTATCCGACTGTTGACTAGGTTGGTTATTGCTAGGATTGTTGTTGGCTTGAGACTGATTATTATCTGTATCTGCCATATTTATTCACCCCCCATTCTTTTACTTGATTCTTTCCGTATATATTAGTTGCAGTAAATTGAGTTGTGATGAAAACAATTAAACAGACTATCAAGACTGTAACGGCTATTAACTTGAAACCCCAATTGAGATATTTCTTTTTGTCATCCAATGATTTCTGATTTTTAGTAAAACAGTCCTCAAAATTACGAATGAGTTGTCGTATAGTTTCATCTTCTTTTTTATCTTTGTATCCTGCAATTAACATTTTAGGATCAGGGTCTTTCCTGTATGTACGGACAAAAACTACTTTTAATAAAAAGATGATTGTCAAAGCAAGTGGAAGTAAAATAAAAAGTAAGAAATAATAAGGCAAGTTTAGGAACCAGTTTGAGTTTACTAAACCAGCAAGGAGCGCGCCAACGAAACCTAGGGTAACACCTGCTTTTGTATCAAGACTGTCAATAGAGTCAAACTGATCTTTTAGGCGTTCCTTGACTTCTTGAAAAATAACATTATGGCTATTATTTTGATTGCTCATAATTTAATTCCTAAATAAATGTTTAATGTCTCACTTTTGCTTCTGGCAAGTGCCGGAGGGGTACGATGTATGCCATCAATCAGTTCTATTTTAGGTTCTTCTTTTTCCTCTTTCTTTACATATACAGCAATTGGGAGTTCTGCTATCTCGACCCCTTTATCAAGGAAGTCCTCAAGCCCTTCTGTTTCTCCCTTTTGAATTTTTTCTATCAAAGACTTTAGATTCCAAGGGGTTGAAAGGTTCGCTAAAATGGTGCTTTCTTTTTCGTTTGTTGGAGTTAAATAAATCTTTTCAACAGGAGCTTCAACTTCAAACCATTCAAAATCAGTCTTCGTTGTATAATAATGGACTGCATTTTTTCTGTAATCATTAGATAGAAGTCCAGTAAAATCAACAATCTCATTTATATCAAGCGTGTCAAAAAAGGCTGCTAATTTTTTAATAAAAGATATTTTTCTATCTTTCTCTCTAACGGCCTTTGATAATTCTGAAATAATGTAGCTCCTTTGAACTCCGGAGACATCAACCTTTCTTTTATTTGTAATTCCAGCGATAAAATCCATCATACTTATTTATTTTGCTTATCCCCCTTCCACAAGTTCTATTTCCTCTTGAGTAAGGCCGTAGAGTTTGTAAACTAACTCGTCAATCTGTTTTTCATGCTCGCTTATATTAGTTTTGTTGTTTTCTTTACTTGCAAGAATATTTTTGTCAACTAAACTTAATATTGATTCCACAATGTGATCGGATGATTCTTTAATAGGTAATTCTTCCAAGGTTTCAATATCAATTTGAGCCATAGTTCTGCCAGTTTCTAAACTTATAAGGTGATAATAATAATTTAAGAGGTTGGAGTTTAAGAGAGCTAAGATATATTTAATATTCCCCTTCCTATTCTTGAGATTTCCAACATGCAGATTATTCAAACATAGTAAATTCTTGTCGTCATAAGCAGCAATTAAACTATCGCCGGTTTGTCTAAGTAATATCTTTGGCTCAAAGTATTTAGCTTCCTTAAATCCACTTTTCAATATTTTAGTATCAAATAAAATATAATTGCCTTCATTATTAACAACATATCTTTCAATTTCGCCTCCAGAGAGAAGACCAGAGTACCAGTCTTGTCCCTTTTTTTCTTTACTAATAATTTGATCCTTACCCTTCTTACCAATTAGCCCGCTTGCAAAGTTCATAAAATCAGAAAGTGGTTTACTTCCCATTTGTAATTTATCTGCAATTGATTTCTGTCTTGATTCAAAGAATAACCTGAATCTATTAAATGAGATGTTATCGAAGTAACTTTGAGGATATGAATAGGCCTTAACTATGCTTTTATTAAAATCATCCAGTGAATGATAAAGTTTATATGCTGGGTTATTATTTTTTCTTACATTACTATCTAATTCTCTTTCTAGTAGAGAAATTACTGGACGGCCAACTACTCCTGATTCCCAAAAATCTTTCTCGAACATTAGAATTTCGATAATTCTGCAACCATCTAAGATATATCTTCTCAACTTTGAGAAATAACGACCGAGTAAGAAGCTGTCGGGCGTAACATAGGTTAATACTCCATCATCGCCCAAAAGTTGCAAACCCCGATCTATAAAAATTGCATAAAGACTTAATTTATACTCTGCTGAATTGGGATAAATTCGTCTTAGGCTATCTACCCAGCCATTATTTGTTTTACCGACGCCCCTTAATCCAAAGCTAACGTAGGGGGGATTTGCGATGACTACATCAAACCCTCCTTTCCTCTCAAACACATCCGAGAAATGAAGTTGAAACAAGAAAAATGGTTTAACATTACTTTTCTTTATTTCATTAAAAGTCTCTAATATCTGCGTCTGTTTGGAACTGATTTTTATAATTTTATCTGCTATCTCTTTTGGGATACCTAACCCTTTTAACATAGGATTGCTGGTTATATGGCTTATTTCATCTTCTAATTTTTTGACCTCATCTTTTACAGTTGTCTCAATAAGATCAAACTCGATCTTGTCTATTTGAATTCTTATTTGCTTCTTCCTTTCAGGATCGGACTCCTTGAAGTATAAAGCGTGTAATTTTTGCAGAGCTTTTAAGACGCCGGATTTATTATCTTCCTCAAACAACTCAACTTGTTTTATGTCATCCTCAAAAAGTTTGAGCACTTTTTTACCATTAGGTTGCTGTCTTGCCTTCTCAAGATTAAAAAGCTTTACCCCCATAAATTCATCGAGTAGTGAATTGCCGACCATAATCTTGTAGTCAAGATTTGGCAGTGGTTCTATTTCTGAAAGGTTGTGGTCAACGACTAAAGTAAGCCACAAACGAAGTTTGGCAATTTCAGAAGCTCCGGGGTCTATATCCACGCCATAGATATTATTTTGAATCGTTGCCTTTTTCAGCTCGTATTCCGAAAGACTACGCCCAAGCTCCCGATTAAGACTTAGGCGGGCGTTTATAACTTCGTGGAGCATACCAACCAAGAAAGCGCCAGAACCGCAGGCAGGGTCTAAAACCTTAATATCAGCTAATTTTTCGTCTAATTCTTTTGCCTTTGTTTTGATTAGGGGACTAAGAGTTTCTTTCTTTTCTAAGGACTGCTCGCGATCCAAAAAGTTGCGTATCTCCTCTTGTTCTATGCCAACTTCCGAAGCTAAATAATTTATAAGGCTTTCATGGCACATATAGTGGACTATTTCTCGCGGGGTATAGTAAGTGCCTTTACCTTTGCGCAAGTTTTCTTCCAAGAGATTCTCAAAAACCTTACCCAACATTTCAGGGTCAATGGCGACTTCTTTTTCAAGCGGTTCATCCTCTTTTACAGTAAAGTTGTATTTCTCAAAAACAGAGAAAACATCATCGAAAGTCGAGTTTTCTAAAAGTATGTGATTTCTTACATCTTGATAGTCGTATTCGGGTTCAAAGAGTCCTCCGTTTAGAAAGGGGATTCTACCGCCAAACTGTGTCGCTTGGTCTGGTTTATCACGGCGGGGATTATTGAGAGTATCGAAAAAAAGCGGTTCGAGATAATCCTTAAAATAGTTTTTCTTATTATTTTTGGCCTCTTGAAACTTGTTGTAGAGGAATTTTTTATCACCGCTACCCCAAACATCAAAGCAGTTAAGCCAACCTCTTTTTTGTATAAAGTAGAGAAACATCAAACGCCCTAGAAGAATCTTGGTAAAGTTTTCAACCGAACCTTCGCGGGAAAAGAGCGTAAACTTTAGGTGATTATTTTGTCTGGTAATCTCTTTGCTTAATTTTTCAAAAACTTCTCGGTATTCGGTAAAGAACTTCTTAGTTACTCTCTCAACGTTAAAGGCACTTTGAAACAGTTTATAAACCTCAACAGGGTTTTTGATATCAGCGGAGAGTGCAAGACTGTCTAGTATTTCTTTGTCCGTATGATAGGGTTGACTGCTATCAACTACAAGTTTTGTAAGTTTTCTCTTAAACTCTCCGGGTCCCTCACGGACTTTTTCAACAAGAGTAAAAGTGTAAGTCTTAAAATCAGGAGTAAAGATAATGAAGGGGAAATCTACCTCGCGTAAGATTTTCTCCGGTATGGTGCGGATCGCTTCCTTGTTTTCCTCTTTGAGCTTAAACAAGAGAATCTGAAAACGGCGGTCATAATTTGAGACCGCAAAAATCTTCTCGACTAATGCGGCTTCCTTAACCGGTAAGTTGTAAACAGATGGGTTAGTTTTGAGATGAGAGCCAAGAACTTTATATCCTAAAGACTCAAAAAGCTGATACACCTTCTCCGGTGTATCCATTGTCGGTATAAATTCATCTAAGTCTAATTGAGTTCTCATAGCTCATGAAATATAGTCAACGCAAATAAGTTTTAACTTTTTCTCGTTGAATTCTTCAATAACTTCTGTTGGCGTCTCGACTTTATCCGATAAAAAGTCGCCAAGCTCTGCAACCAGTTTTCGCCAGCTCTGGTGTGTTTTTTTGTAAGCCTGCCAAGCACGTCTTAAATACTGTAAGCGCTTTTTAGTAAAGTTCACTTCGTTAATCTTGAGGATAATTTCTTCTATTTTTGTTCTCTCTTTTTGATCTTCTTCAAACAAAACCTCTGTTTTTATATGTTCCAATTCATCCCTCATATCAATCAAAAACTTTTCTTTTCTACCAGCGGGGGTTCGTATTTCGATCTCATACCTTGTTTCGTTAAAAAGTTCTGCAATGCGGTTTTTTACTTCATCGTGAGCTGAATAAACATCGTAATCTTCGGGAACAACTCGACGCTCAACTTGCTTGCAGGCTATAAAGTCTAAAATTTCTGTTTTGTTGGTCTTAAACTCTTTGTCAATTAAATCGTACAGGTACCAAAAGTGATACTCCTCTGCGTACTGGAAATAAAAGAAAATACCTCTATAACCCTTCTTTAATCCGCTTTGTATTCCGTGAGGTAGTGCTTCCGCAAAGGCGGGTAACTTATCAAGCCCAAAGTTCTTCAAGGGTTGAAAAAAGACTTCTCCGCCTCCGAATTGCTCGGCTTCCAAAAGTTCCATTGTCTTATCTTTCGTTTCTTCTTCCTCGCTCTTTAAGTCTCGAATAATACCAAACACTTTAGGGTTTATTTGCTCACCCAAAACAGAGGCGTCAAGACCAATAGTGTCGTTAATCATCATAATTTTCTTTTGGAGTGTTTCTACTAGGTCAAGAAGCGATTCCAACTCATCTTCCGGGTAGAAGTTATAGATAATAATTTCTTTGAAGGGTGTACCAATACGATCGATTCTTCCCGCTCTTTGAATCATTCTTACCGGATTCCAATGCAAATCGTAATTGGTAACTGTTTTTGCTTGTTGCAGGTTTTGGCCTTCGGAAAGAATATCTGTTGAAATAACAACATTTGTTTTGCCGTTTAAGAAATCTTCAATAATAGTCTGGCGCTCATTTGATGAGTTGCCACCGGTAACGAAAGCCACCTTTTTGCCATATTTTTTCTTAAAATCCTCATCTTTATCTAATGCTTGAGCTACATACTTAACAGTGTCGGAGTAGTAGGAAAAGATAACAGCCTTTTTGTTTTTGAGATTTTTGAGTAAATGTTCCTTGAATTTAATAAGTTTTGCATCTTGGCTTTCATCTATATTTTTTATGTCCTCATAAATAGTTGAAAAAACCTTAATATCTTGGTCAATATCAGCAAACATCTTTTCTTTGTCGTAGTCTTTAAGGTCTATATCTTCCAAGCTATTACCAAAGTCTCCCAAGCCGTCTATATCCTCGATTGATTCATCCAAGCTGTTAATGTATTTTAAAAAGAACTTTTTGCGTAGGATTTTTCCTTTCTGGACAACATTTTTAAATTCACCCAAAAACTCTTTGTGGCTTTTAACACTTTTGCGAAATGCCTCGACTGAACTTTCCAATCTTTTTAGAAGAACTGTCTGAAAGATACCGGCTAAAGCTTGGCCTCTGTGAACTTCTACTAAATCTTTTTTCTCAGATACTTTGTACTCGGAGAGTTTGTAGTAAGCAAGGGTTAAATCGGCTTCTATCTTGCGCGAAATCTCGGCATAAAGTCCGTCGTAGGCTTTATCAAGAGAATAATGAACTGCCTCTAGTTTTCTTTCAGGGAAGACGATTTTTTGGTATTCGCCAGACTCAGTTTTGAATTTAGCATCGGGATAGTTTTCTCTAATATACTGGCGTGTTCTTCGAATAGAGATTGATTGTAAGACATCATTTATATTACTTGTATTTTTTCTGAAAGCTTTATCAAATTCCTTCTTAAGATTAAATATTCCTTGTTTGATAAATATCCTCTCATTATTCTGACCTATCAACATCAACTGGTGATAAAGGTCATAAATTGTATTGTTCATAGGCGTTGCCGTCATTAAAATTACTTTTGGACTTTTACCGAACGAGCGGATTTTTTCTATGAGCGAAAAAAGATTTTCATAGCGGTTAGATATAGGATTTCTGAAGTTGTGAGACTCATCAATAACAATGAGTGAGATATCAGAGAGCTTTATTTGATGGCGTTTCTCAAGGTCGTTAAAATCTAAACCTTCTCCGCCTAAATATTCTTGATGGATGATATTTTCTGAAACGCCAACGTCTTTAAGTTCCGCCTGCCACATTCGGTGAAGTTGAGCAGGACATATAACCAAGAACTTACGCCTTCTATAAAAGCCAAAGTCCTCAATGACTTTTTTTGCAATCCATGTTTTACCAAGGCCGACTGAATCAGCAACCAGAACGCCGTTATAGTTCGTGAGTGATGAGTAAACTCTATTAACTGCATCCTCTTGGAACGTAGCTAAATCCACTACACTTTCGGGCAAATGCTCATTTTTGGGAGTTTCTGTAGGTACTAACTCCCTCTTCTGAAGTTCATAGAGTGCTTTAATATAAACTTCGTAAGGCGAGTATTCCCTTGTACCCAACTTTGAGTTTTTAAGGATTTCAATAAGCTCCTGTTTAAAATCGCGGGCTTGCTCCCAAAACTTATCAAACCACTCTTTCTTTAAATAAACAGGGTGGGGATCAATGAGAACCGCGTTTAGCTCTGTATTACTGGCAAGTCCCGAATAAGTGAAGTTGCTAGAGCCAATGATAGCAAGATCATTAAAAATATATGCTTTCCCATGAAGAAAGGGTTTTTCCAATAGCTTGACTTCAACATCTTGCTTTTCGAGGAAGGTGATTAACTCTTTGGTTACCTGTGATTTTTTGGAAGTAAATTCTTCATTTTCTAAATCTTCTTTGAGGTTAGTCTTGTAGAAAGCTTCTGGATCAAATAAATCCGGTATCACCTTATCATCAACATCTGGAGAACGGCCAAGCAGTAATCTAAACTTTTTGACACTTTGTATTTCTTGGGCGACTAGCTCGAAGCCCCCAACGTTAAAATAGCCTGTGGCTACATCAAATTGGCTTGGTTGGTCATTAAGAATGTTCTTTAACTCTGTAAAGAGCTTAATCTTGTCATTATCAATAATTGATTTATTCGGCGTATACATAAATTTACTTTGTTATCAGCTTAATAATATCCTCTCGGTGATAGCGTCTTTCGCCAATACCGCTTCTTGTGCCTACGCGGATAGCTTTTAGCTTTCCGATCTTATCCCACCGCCTAAGCGTCATTATAGATACATTAAGAATTTTTGAAACTTGTCTAATTGTCAAAAGCTCTGGTAAGTTAATATCGTCTTTTGGCATTTTTAGTCACTTTTATATAAAAATTCCTGCTATACATAACTATACAGAAAAAGTTGAGAGAAAACAACAGTTAATGGAGAGTGAAAAAGAGGGAAAATTGACCTATTTTGAGGTCTGGGGCATTTTCGAGGCTAATTCTGGCTGTACTAACCATACTAAATCTGGTAAAATCTTCATAGAAAGAAATGTCTCGGAGAATTCGCGCAGTCTGTTTAAGATACTAAGCGGATCACTGAAAAGGATTTCCCAGAAGGCCCGGAAATCTGGCTCTGGCTGGGTGGGTTCAGCCAGAGCTCTGCAAAGCCCTGATTATATTCTGGGACCAGCCGCCGATCAGTTAAAAAGAAGTTCGAGCCGACAGTTTTTGCTCCGATTGCTAAATCGGAGCATGTATTTTTTGCGCGCGCAATTTTTGCGCACGAAAGTGCGCTACCTACAAACTCCCTCATAGGTTCGAGCCAACTCGAACCGGTTGTCTGAATTTTTTCTATTTCTTCAGTTATTTTTAACTTTTCTTCGAAAAGTTCGTTTTTCTTTTTCTTGTAAGTCTCATTGTCTATTACTTGGTCTAAGAAACTATCAAGAAGGATGTTTAATTTTTTATCTAAGTTTTCTAACTCAAGTTGTAACTTTGTTACATTTTCCTCGGCTAATTTTTTTTCATTTATCTCATCTTCATCTAACCACTTGTACCAATCATTAGCCCATTCCTGAGGAAGTGATACTTTTCCAAGCATTTCTCTTATTTGGATTTCCAATTTTTCTTCAGAGATATATTTTTGGGTGCAGGGTTTTAGCTTTTTAGTACACCGGTAATAAATAAAAGTCTGTGAGCTGCCATTTTTATATTTCTTGATATGCTGCTCGGAAGTAATAGCCGCTCCGCATTCTCCACATTTTGCAAGTCCGCTAAAAGCAAAATTATGTCCGTTTATTCGTGGTCTTTCAATTTTTTCTACTTGCTTTTGCACATCATTAAATAATTCTTTTTAGATGAATAATTTATGAGAAGCTTGATAATATTCTCCGGCATAATTCAATATCCCAATGTAAAATTTGTCTTTAAGCATTTTGGTAATTTGATCTACTTTCAAGGGTTTTCCATCAGATTTTGAAATACCAAACTTATGAAGATATAAAGAGATTTCAGTAAAAGACTTTCCACCATCTGCAAAAAGTTGAAACGCTTTCTTAATTATTTTTGAAGTTTCGGGGTTAACCTCGATAGTTTTATTTGCTCGATTATTTGTATATCCTAAAGGGGCTTTTAGAGGCCAAATACCAAGTCTTAATTTATGTCTCATTCCTCTTTTAACATTTTCTGATAAATTATCAACATAATACTTACTTTGACCAAAAGCAATATTTAACATGAATTTTCCTTGAGGGGTACTATCAAACCAAAAAGAAGGAAATTTTAAGTCAAGAATCTTACCAGTATCAATAAAATAGATAACTTTTCCCCCATCAATTGAATTTCTCGCCAGTCTATCAGGATGCCAAGCAACTATTCCCTGTGCTTCTCCTTTTTCGATTCTTTTTAAGAGAATTTCAAATTGTTCTCTGCCGGGGATTTTTGCTGTCCTTGCTTCTGTTACAAAATCAATTACTTCTAAATGTTCGCGGAGGGAAAATTCTTTTAATTCAGCGATTTGCTGGTCTATGGATAAGACCTGCTTATCTTTTTCGTCTGTAGATTTTCGACAATATGCTATATATTTCATGCCAATTTATTTTTTGTCTTTGTTGTTTTTATCTCAATATATAGATTATTTTCTTTTCCTGAAAGCGGCCATACCCAAGGCTGCCATCCCCCGAAGTTCCAATCTCTAAGTAACTCCTTATATGTTCTAGTTGTATTACCTATAGGTATATTTTTGTTCCAATGCCTATTAAGCATTCCAGAATCATAAACATAAAAAAGTTGCTTCTCATCATCGTAACCCCACAAAGTAATCCAGTGAGCCACAACTTTTCCCAAGGCAGGATTATATTCATTACTGTGATAATAACCATTTCCTATACGAATCATTACGGGTGTATTTTGTGCCAACAATGTTTTAATAAGAATTATTTTTTCAGAACCTGATAAGCTTTCTGCACTTTTTCTCTCTGCTTCAATCCCATAAGATTCCAGAATTTTTACATAATAGTTCTTTCCTAGTGTCAAACCAGTTATCTGCCCGAACCAATTTGGATGGTAAAATTTAGGATGAGATTTATTGTCCAACCCATAAGCACTTAAGATAGCTTTCACAGAATATGCTCCACAATGGCTTGGTCCTTGCTGGAGATATTCCTTAGGCTTATTTGGAAGGCTATACTTAGATGGTAAATTCGTCATTTTCTATATTATCTGGTGTTTAGAACTCCATGTCTAGTAAATATTCATTTTCGGTACCCATAAGAAAAGTTCTTTCTGGTTTTCTTTTTAAGAAAACCTAAATTTTTGCGTTCCCGTTTTTTGTTCTTTTTAACCGGCAACTTGTGCCAGAATTTAATCGGGGCTTTGCAGAGGTCTGCGCGGGTGGGGGCGCGCAGACCCAACCTTCCATACGCTTCGTGGACTCTCTAAAAGTCGCAATTACTGAACGAAGCTCGAACCTTTTTTGAACAAAATCCCTAATTGCCGCGCTTCGCGCGGCAGAACCAAAACTGAACGCTCGGGCGGGCAAAAAGGAAGGGGGTTGGAGGGAAGGAATTTTTGCCCACTCTCGCTTTCGCCGCCGCCGAATTTCGTATTTCGCTTTGCGAAATGCGCCGCCCATTTCTCGCAGAAACAGGAAATGCTGGATTTAGTTCTCGAAAGAAAGACGGGCCAAAAGGTAAGAAATTGTAGATTCGGCACCCTGGTTGAGATTAATAAATTTTTCCCCAATCCCATCATGGCACCCTCCAGTAGCCCGATCACATACAACCTGCCCAAGCACATTATCCCCCAAGAACCAGTTAAATGCGATGTTCGCTAATTCCTTGTAATGCTTCCTGTTTGTTATCTGAAACATTACATTGAGAGCTTCTACGGTGGCAGCGGTGTCCTCGGGCTGCTGGTCAAAATACTGTCTTGTCCCTTCCTTGGGAAACCAACCGCTTTGGCCGATAGGAATGTACATATCGTCCTTAAAGGTATGTTTAATTAAGAAGTTGAGGGTTTTTTCAGCCACTTCGAGATATCTTCTCTCGCCAGTTATTTTATATCCAAGGAGGAGTGCTTCTGGCAGGATGGCATTGGAATATGTTAAATAAGGCTCAAACCACTTCCAGTCCGGCGAGTAACTCTTTTCATACAGAGCCATGAGTTGTTCACAGTAGGACCTTAATACAGCGATGGTCTTGGGTTCTTTCCATTTAGAAAGCAAGCAATTGAGAGCCTTAATGTAAAAAGATATAGCGCGAGGCGAGGAAAAAGCAATGTTTCTCCGGAAACTCTGTTCAAAGAAGAAACTGGCTTGATGTCTTATGCGTTTGGGGATTTGCTTGGTAGTTGAAACCTGGGCAAGAGCATATAGACTCCTGGCGTTGGCGTCTTCTAAATTTTCCTGGAGATTTTTCTGCTCGTCAATAACGCGGTTTGCATTGACATAGTTATCGAAATGACCATCGGGTTTTGCTACCCGATAAAGAAAGTTTAAGTATATGGAGACAAGCTTTAAAGAAGAACTGGCCTTAAATTTTTTATAATGCAGGGTAGCAACGACTAAAGCTCGGGCATTATCGTCTAAGGTATATCCGGAAGAAAGATCCGGTTCGGTCAGTTTGGCAAACTGCATAATACCAAAATTGTCAGTCAATTTAGCCATATGCGCAAGCTTTATGGGTGGGAGTTTTCTTTGCCCAAGAGTTAGTTCCGGCACAAATTGTGAGAAATATTTCAGGTAGGAATTGGCAACATTTTCCCAGGCCATATGCCTGGTGCGGAAATAAGCGTTTTTACCCAGCTGCAAGCGTAATTGATCGTTGCTTAATAATTTAATAATGGCATCGGTGAAAGCCTGCGGGTTTTTGAAGTCAATTAATATGCCGACCTCACTCGTGATGTCTTGTTTGGCTTGGGCAAAGGCTGTGGATATAACCGGACGACCGCTGCCTAGGGCGTAAGATAAAGTGCCGGAGACAGTCTGGTTTGGATTTAAGGAGGGGGAAAGATAGACATCAGTAGCCTTTAAAAATCTAAAGAGGTCATTTAGATCAAGATAGGTATTATAAAAAGAAATGTGGTTAGCAAGATTAAGTTCATAAACTTTTTTGATAAGAAAATTACGGTAGCTTTCACCTGCCTGTTCCAGAACAACAGGATGAGTGACACCAATAAC
>Ga0209541_10008062_pt1 | contig 17510 bp, 13 predicted proteins | sample RifCSPlowO2_01_FD_184027 | JGI IMG/M metagenome (GOLD analysis project Ga0209541, IMG submission 184027) | Groundwater microbial communities from Rifle, Colorado - Rifle CSP2_plank lowO2_0.1 (SPAdes) (version 2) | ecosystem: Environmental > Aquatic > Deep subsurface > Groundwater | place...
GGGCCAGCCGTAATTCCGCGGCTGGCCGACAATCACAAAAGCGCGAGGCATTTCATTTGTCTCGCGTTTTCCACTTTTTGGGGGTAATTTTTTATAAAATCTTTGAACTACTTACTCAAAATAATAATTCGTATAAGCATTCTCATATGCCTTGACGACAATCTTGTGCGTAAAAATAGAACCAACTAAGGTTAGAATGAGAAAATATATTAGTGTTTTATTTATTCTATACATAAAAATATATTACCATTTTCCCCGCCTGCAACGCTATGCGTAGCATTGCGGGCAGGTTGATTTTTAGCTTTATTTCCTATATATTTGATACTTATGCGCCCGTAGCTCAGTCGGTAGAGCAGATCCCTTTTAAGGATAAGGTCGTTGGTTCGATCCCAACCGGGCGCACTAGATTTTAAAAATCCAAACTGCTTTGGGTTTTTAAAACTAGTGCGGACCACAGCGATGTTTTGCGACCAGGCGAAACCGCGAGGGGCGGGCTGCGAAAATTCTGAGCGACGGCGAGAAATTATTTGTAGCCACAAGTGCGAAGCGGAGACATGTTTTGTCAGCAGACAAAATAGTCGAGCCAGGGTCGTGAAAATTTTGTTTTGGCGAAAACAAAATTATTCCTGACCACAAAATTCTAAAAAACTTCCAGTAAAAACTGCTCAAAGGCAGACTCGGCATCTTTCCCCTCCTTGCGGGCTTGGGGTAAGAGATAAGACAAGCGAGAAGCAGAATTTTTAAGTTCATTTTCAGAAAATTTGCCGAAATTTTTCCTGAGAATCATATCTTTGATTTTCCAGAAGAGCACTCCGATAATCTCCTCCATAACTACCCCCTTATCGACAGCTTGTCTAAAATAAATCCACATATTTAGCTTGTCTTTTTTTTCAAAAGCGTTCGCCACAAGGAAATTGTCAAACTTTTCCTTTTTCTCTTTTGGCAGTTCATAAATGTTTGTCTCAGCATGAAATTTTTTAAAGGCGTCCAGTACCGGTTTATTCAGTTTCCCTTCTAAGAAAATGAATAAATTTACTGACTTTCCCATCAGTTCCAATTTTTCCAAGATAAATTCCCGTGTTTCTTCTCTTTCAAGAATATTTTCAAATATGACTGCGCTTTTTGAGAAAAATAGCCCTGCTCCAGAATACAGGCTCTCTATTTGGGTCTCGTTGAAATCATTTCGGCTTATGGAAAAAACTTCTGTAGCCTTCGGTATAGATTTTAAAAATATTTCGTAAGCCGAACGTTTCTTTTTTGCGTCATCTCCAGAAAAAAGGTATATCATAGTTTAAAACCGAACTAACTTCTTATACTCCAGATAAGGGGAGCCGTATTTTTCTGCAAGAATTTTTTCTTCCTTGCTTAGAAAAATAAATTTCGCGACAAAAAAATAAATCAGGGTGAATAAAACCACAAAAACAGCATTGGCAATAATTCCAAAACCGAGCATCATAAAAAGCAAACCCCAGTGCGTGGGATTTCTGGTATAGCAATATGGTCCGCGGCAAAAATGTTCCGCTTTCACCTCTGCTATCTTTCTAAAATCTCGCCCAGTCTTCTGCGCCCAAAGAATCATAATGGTCGCCAGTATTAAAAAAATAAAGCCTACCGGCATCGCAATAGGATTTGAAAAGATTTTAAGACTAAAGACAACATCAAGAAAAACTCCTAACAGCAATAGGAGAAAATAAAAACTGTACGAGTGCGCCAAGACTTTATGAACTGCATTGATGGTATTGTATTTTTGTTTAAAATTAGACATTAGAACATTATACCATAAAATTCTTATTTTACCTCACCCAAGTTGTCCCCCGAGCCTGAATGAACCACGAGCGGTATATCGGTCTTATAATGCAAGTATGACCTTGGAAGTACGGTCTGCATAGCATTTTTAATTATCTTTTCTCCTTTTTCCAATACACTAGTGTGTATTTCATACACCAATTCATCGTGAATTTGGAGGACTAAATGTACTTTTCCCAAGATCCCTTCTTGTTCTAGGTCCTCCTTTGCATATCTTATGGCAAGCTTAATGATATCCGCTGTGGCTGTGCCTTGAATGGGGGCGTTTATGGCAGTACGCTCCGCCATATTTTTAAGAAACGGAATCCTGGAATTTATATTAGGAAAGTATCTGCGCCGGCCAAACAGCGTCTCGGTATAGGTATGCTCGAGCGCAAATTTTTTTACACTTTCTAAATATTCTCGTATGCCGGAAAATTGAGTGAAGTAATTGTCATAAAACTTCTGGGCTTCTTCGCGGGTAACTTCCTCCGACCTGGTGTCGGAGTCCGACTTTGGTCGGACTAAATTTTTCCGCAAAGCCGAAACTCCCATTCCATATATTATGCCGAAATTTATCACTTTGGCCCGGCGACGCATCTCACCATCTACTTTATCTATCGGCACATTAAATACAAAGGATGCTACTCCCGCATGCACATCTTTTCTGTCTCTAAAAATCTGAGTCATTTTTTTATCACCGGAGAGCATGGCCGCTACCCGGAGCTCTATCTGGCTATAATCAAAAGCGCAAAGTTTGAAATCTTTTTCGGCTATAAAACCACGGCGAATTCTTCTCCCTAATTCGGACTTGATAGGCAAGTTTTGCAAGTTTGGGTCTTGAGAGGAAAATCTACCAGTACTGGCTCCGTTCTGTAGAAATTTTGCGTGTAGCCTGCCGTCTTTTCCCGCCATTTTAGGAATTACATCAATATATGTGGAAAGAAGTTTTTGCAATTCTCGGTAAGATATTATTTCTTTTATTATCGGATTATCGTCTGCCAACTCCTCCAGCACTGAAATCTTGGTAGAAAAATTACCACTCGCATTTTTCTTGGCAGACCTCCCGGGCGACTTTATACCCATTTTCCCAAAGAGAACTTCCCCCAACTGTTTCGGTGAATTTATATTAAATTCTATGCCAGCCATCTCGTATATTTTTCCGGTCAGTTTGTCTAATTCTTGGTGATATTCTTTTGATAAATCGCCGAAATATTTCTTGTCTATTAAAATTCCGTGGTCTTCCATCTCTTTTACTATCGGTATTATCGGACGCTCTATCTCCTCATATACTTTATCCAAATTATCTTCTTTGAGCTTCTTAAAAATATACCGATAAGCCTCATCAAAAGAATCCCCGCCTGCATCAGCTATGCCGGAAGCATTGCGGGCAGGAGATTTACCAAAAAGTAAAATATCATCCAGACCGGGATTCGGGATGTCTGAATTGATAAGCCACAGAGCGATGCTGGCTTCTTGAAGCTTGATTGGATCAATATTATTTACACTTGGTGAATTTAGAGAATTTCCTAATGGTTGACGTTGCGAAGCAGGAAATCCTGAGGATAACTCTTCTAAATTTACCAAGTGATTATTGCCGAAAAAGTTTTTTAAGCGAGTAAATAAGCTCCTAAATTCAAATTCTGCGAAAACTCCTTCAATTTTCTTTAAATCCGCATTTTCCCAAAAGGTTTTGGCCGGTATTTTAAAATCAATGGGCGCATCCAGCCTTATCTTGGCCAAAGTTTTTGAAAAGAGCGCTTCCTCCTCATTGTCCTTTAGTAAATTGATTATGCGTTCTGAGAGCCCAATTTCTTTAAACTTTTCACTTTCTCCGCCTGAGGCGGATCCGCCTTGGGCGGAAACTTTCAACTCTTCATATATATTTTCAATTGTTCCAAAATTTTTAATTAAACTCGTAGCTATCTTTTCTCCGATTCCCTTGATTCCCTTGATATTGTCCGATGGGTCCCCTCTTAATCCCTTGTAGTCCGGCAAAAATTTCGGCTTAAATCCAAATCTGGAAATTACCGCCTCTTCGTCGTACAAAATAGTGTCACTGATACCTTTCTTTAAAGTGTAAATCTGTACTTTCTTGTCATCTACCAACTGCATCGTATCCATATCGCCGGAGGCAATTATGATGTTTATGTTTTCACTTGCCCTGCCGTGGCGTGGGTCTTTTTTTAATTTCTCAACAATAGTTCCGAGCACATCATCCGCTTCAAATCCCGGAGCATCGTAAATAGGCACATTGAATGCTTCAAAAATTTTTCTAGAATTTTTTAATTGCATTATAAGAGCGTCATCAGCTTTTACTCTACCTGCCTTGTAATTGTCGTATGCTTCATGCCGAAAAGTTTTGCCAGGTAAGTCATAACATGCCACCATATAGTCCGGTTTTAGGTCCGTCACTATCTTCATCAACATGCTGGAGAGGCCGTACAGGGCCCCAGTAGGCTCGCCTTTTGAAGATAGAAACTCCGGCAGGGCATGGTAAGCGCGGTGAATTATAGCGTGGGCATCCAGCAAGACTAGCTTTTTTGGGTCTCTAGGCATTATGTAAATTGTATCACTTAAGATATAATTTACTATATATGGTAGCGAATTTTGACGAAGAAAAACAAAAAAAGCAACTGGAGGAACTTTATAAGCAAGAAGAGGAACAGTTGGTAGCGACCCTCGCAGAGTCAAAATATGACTTACCCTATATTGATCTGTATCGTCTGGGTATAGACAACGAAGCGCTCCGAGCAATATCACAAAAGGAAGCGATGGAAATGAACATTGCTCCTTTTAAACTTTTTGGGAAAAATATTTTTATCGCAATCCGCACCCCTTCTCCGGACCTTTTAAAAACACTCAAAGACGCGATGGAGAGGAAGAATTTAGTTCCAACTTTTTACATGGCCTCCAGCGCAAGCTTGAATAAAGTTTGGGATAGATATAAAGAACTTTCAATGGCTGAAAGCTCTAGAGTTGGCGGTTTGGATATTTCCGGAGAAATTTTAAGAGACACGGCAAAAAATATACACCATATGCAAGATATTGAAAAACTAGTGGTGGAAGCGCTGGAGGGGAATAAAATTCATAAAATTTCCAGGCTACTTGAGATAATTTTAGCGGGAGCAATTGCCATTAAGGCTTCGGATATACACATAGAACCGGAAAAAGACAGGGGGCGGCTACGCCTTCGCCTGGATGGAGTCTTGCAGGATATAAACTTCTTTGGACTTGATGTGTATCGCCTGCTTAATTCACGCATCAAGCTTTTATCCGGAATGAAGCTGACTTCAAAAATCGCGCAGGACGGACGTTTTAATATAATGGAAGGAGAAGAAGAGATAAGTATTCGTACTTCTCTTATTCCGGGTTCCTATGGTGAATCAATGGTTATGCGCATTCTAGATCCTAAGTCTATTCAGGTAGCCATAGAGGAGCTCGGCATTGAGTCCTACCTTTTTGATATAGTCAAAGATGAAATCGTAAAGCCAAACGGCTTTATCCTGGTAACGGGACCAACCGGTTCAGGAAAAACAACCACCCTGTATGCGTTCCTGCGAAAAATATATTCAACGGAAATAAATATAATCACAATAGAAGACCCGGTGGAATATCATCTGACCGGAATAACTCAGACGCAGATAAACCCGGACAAAAATTATACTTTCCCTGAAGGGTTGCGTTCAGCGCTCCGCCAGGACCCAGATGTAATCATGGTTGGAGAAATACGAGATGGAGAGACAGCGGAGATAGCAGTCCAGTCATCTCTGACTGGACACATGGTCTTCTCTACCTTACATACCAACAATGCTGCCGGTGTTATCCCCCGCTTGATAGATCTCGGTGTAAATCCAAAGATTCTGGTGTCCGCTTTGTCCCTCTCTATCGCCCAGAGGTTAGTGCGAAAACTTTGCCAATTTTGTAAAAAAGAAAACTCTCCGACCGAAGAGGAAAATAAGACAATTAAAATTGTCCTCAACAGTATGAAAGAAGAAGGAAAGGACTTTTCAAAATACCTGCTTGCCGGCAGGCAGGCAATATTTAATCCTGACGCATCTTTTAAGATTTTCTCTGCGGTAGGATGTGAAAAATGCAACAATATCGGCTACAGCGGACGAATAGGCATCTTTGAAGCAATCAAAACTGATGAAGAAATAGAAAAAATTATACCGGAGAATCCCAGCGAACGGGAGATAAAGAAAGTCGCCCGCACACAGGGAATACTCTCAATGCGCCAGGACGGTATCGTAAAAATATTGAACGGCATTACCTCCCTCGCCGAAGTAGAGAGCGTAGTGGATTTGAATGAAGAATAATTAGTAATAATTTTTAGATAAATAAGCGCGGCCCGAGTCACCAAAAAGCATCACGGCTACATCATCTTTTGTGAGTTTGTTTAAATAACTTTGAACCGCGTAAGATACTGCGCCACTGCCGGTACCAACGAGAAAACCGTATTGTGATGCCATTATTTTGAGCATCCCGAGGCCATGCTCATCTGAAACTGGAATAAATTCATCTATCACCGACTCATTCAGGCAATGAGTTTTAAAATCAATTCCTATCCCTTCCATTTTATATGGTTTTGGATGTCCTTTTGTAGAATGAAAAGAAGTATCAATATCAACAGCTATAATTTTAATTTTTGGGTTTTTTTCTTTTAAGAATTTTCCCGCGCCACTAATTGTTCCGCCAGTTCCAGCCGCCGCAAAAAAATGCGTAATTTTCCCATCCGTTTGATGCCAGATTTCTGGGCCCAGGGTTGTGTAGTGAGCTTTGGGATTAGAAAGATTAAAATATTGGTTAGGCATAAAAGAATTCGGCGTTTTTTTCGCGAGTGCAATCGCTTGATTGTGATAGCTTTCTGGATCATCAATAGAATTGGTGGCAGGACATATAACAACCTTTGCGCCATAGGCCCTGATTGTTTTGACTTTCTCCTCGCTTATTTTAGAAGACACAGTAATAATAACTTTGTATCCTTTTATCGCCCCAATCATCGCGCAGGCAACTCCTTGATTTCCCGAAGAAGCCTCAATAATCGTTCCTCCGGGTTTTAGAAGCCCAATTTTCTCGGCCTCTTCAATCATGAAAAGCGCAGAGCGGTCTTTGATACTTCCGCCCGGATTTAAATATTCCAGTTTGGCAAAAACTTCTGCCTTAGTATCAAAAGGAACTTTTACTAAGGGAGTGCTACCTATTGCATCAAGTAAATTTTGTGACCGTTTTCTCATAATACACCTAAGAGTATCCGCTTTCAGCGATAATGTTAAATTTTTTAACATTCACCTTACAATTTGGACTTTTTGTTAAATTTGTTAAAATGAAGAGAATGATAAAAATACACCCAATTGTAAGAGATATCGTACTCGGAGAAATAGAAGCTTGTTTTGCTCTAACAAATGGCTATATGAATATGAGCAGTTATGCGCACCGCATAAAACCGAAAGTTGAGGAGCGCACAAAGAAACAAGTGACCATCACAAGCCTGGTCGTTTCCCTATCGCGCCTACGTAAAGAATTCAAAAAGGAACGTCCGCTCACGAGAGATGTCCCCATAACCAACATCACCACCAAACTCCCCATCTCGGAGATTTCCTATGAAAATACAAATGAGTTTCTAAAAGACCTTGAATCCCTCCATAAAAATATTGCGGTATCTTCTGATGATTTTTTTACTTTAACTATGGGCACAGGTGAGGTTGATGTAATTTGTTCGGCTAATTTGGAAAAGAAAGTATTGAAACATTTTAAAATGAAACCAAAATATATAAATCAAAACTTTGCGGCAATAGGTATCTCCTATGGTCCGGAAGTTTTTGGTATGCCGAATATTTTTTTCTCGCTTCTTTCTGTAACTGCTCGGGCTCGCATCAACATAGAGGAATTAGTATCCACCCCTACTGAATTAATTTTTATAGTTACTGAAAAAGATTTTGCTCAAACTGTCGCCTTGTTTTCAGACTTGCATAGAAAGGTAAATAAAGACTAAAAAATAAAAAAAGCATTAATCTCTAAACAATCCTTTCGAGGCTAGGCCTCAAGAGTAACAAATTATTATAGGATAGACCCAGCAGACTAGTAAAAGCGCCAGAACGTCCTATGCAAAATTGTATAACCGATGGCTGATTGCTTAGAGATTAATGCCTTCTTTAAAAAACTTCTCTAATTTAATTGTACTATATCCAAATTACGGCAAGTGCTATAATGTTGATAGCTATGTGCATACCCTGTTGATAAAGTAACATTTTTATAGTATAGCATAAAGTAAATAAAATGTCAATCCCGTTAGAGGCAGAGGGTCGCTGCGAGCCCTCGCGGCCTCTAACGGGACAAGTCAAAAAAGCTATGAAGAATAAGGATAAAACTGAAGATGTGGTTCTAGACCAAACCCTGCGCCCTACCCGCTGGAATGAGTATATCGGCCAAAAACACATAAAAGACAACGTTAAAATACTCCTGCGCGCCGCAGAAGAACGCGGGCATATTCCGGAACACATTCTTTTTTACGGACCCCCGGGACTGGGTAAAACCACGCTCGCGCACTTGATAGCCAAGGAAACAGGCAGGCAAATGAAGATAACTTCCGGTCCTGCTATAGAAAAAGTAGGAGATTTGGCTTCCATCCTGACAAACCTTTCACCCGGAGATATTGTTTTTATAGATGAAATCCACAGACTGAATAAAATGGTGGAGGAAATACTCTATCCGGCCATGGAATCAGGAGTTTTGGACATCATAATAGGCAAGGGCCCCTCGGCTCGTACTATCCAGCTGGACCTTCCCCCTTTCACTCTAATCGCGGCTACTACCCGGGTGGCTATGGTATCTTCCCCGCTACGTTCCCGATTCTCAGGCGGGGTTTTCAGATTGGAATTTTATTCTAAAGAAGAAATTGCAAAAATTGTTGAAAGGTCAAGTAGGCTTCTGAACACCGTGCTTGACGCTGAAGCTCTGGAAGAAATTTCTAAGAGAAGCCGGTTCACTCCCCGCACCGCAAACTATTTCTTAAAAAGAGTCCGAGATTTTGCACAGGTAAATCCCGAAGGATCCCGCCAAAGCGGGACCTACGGGGCAGGCAAGAAAATTATCAGCAAAGAAACAACGAGGAGTGCCCTGGCTATGCTGGCAGTAGACGATATCGGATTAAATTCTTCGGATAGAAAGTTTTTAGAAATTTTAATAGAAAAATTTGGTGGCGGGCCGGTGGGGCTGAAAACGATAGCCGCGGCGATGTCTGAAGAAGAAGCAACTATAGAAGAAGTAATAGAACCCTATCTAATACAGCTCGGCCTTCTAGAACGCACCGCCCGCGGTCGAGTAGCTACCAAGAAAGCGCATGAGCATTTGGGATTGGATTTTAAAGAAAAACAAAATAAACTTCTTTGAACCCCTGTTTATCTACGCTATAGCGTAGATTGAATCAGGTTGTTAAAATTTAAAGTGAAAAAGAAAAAACCGCCCTCCCACGGTTTTTCCGTTGAAGTGCGGTTGATCGGCAACTAAACGTCAGTTACCGAGAAAACGAAACGACGCCTGAACGCCGCATGCCATATGCGGAGATCAGACACTCCGTAGACCCGTGCCCGTCGGCGGCGGAGGCCGTCGATATAGATGTGAATTACGAAGCCCCCTTCAACTTCAAGGAGGTTTCCGTAGTTGTCCCGACGAAGTTTCTCGGGGTGCGCCCGGACCCAGGCGCACACCTGCGCTTCCGTCCAGCGGCGACGGCCGTCGCCGAGGCTACCGAACACCTCGGCGGAAGTGCCGTCTGCGATCTGTTCGCAGACGGCGACCACACTGGCCGCGGTCGGCCGTTGCCTGACCGGCAGGGTCAGTCCATCGACCCCGCCGTCGAAAAGCCCGGAGGTTGCGAGTGTTTCGATGTCGGCCGTCGCCGGCATCACTAGCGTCTCCGCCTTGAACAAACGGCGGAAATACGTATTCGCCGCTTGCGCGGCGACTTCGTCGTTCGTGCGGCTGCCAACCGCACTAACGAAAAGCTCGATCGCCGCGACGGTATTTTGGATGACCCACTGGCCATCCTCAACCGGCAGCGACGCAAAGCTCGCCTGGTGCTCTACCAGACTGGCAGCGAGCTTCGGAATCTGTTGTTCGGTCATTTTGTCCTTTCTGATGACCGTTTTTACAGATCGCTAGAGGGCTAAACCGGAGTGGTTTTCGCCATAGCTTCAAATATACGAGTGTCAAACACCCAATGTTTGACATATCACACATTCAAAGCTATGGCGAACTCGCCCCACCTCGGCGGGGTAAATAGTTTTATTAAGGGACTATATCTTTATATTATACACCTTTTAGGTTTAAAAGTCAATGGTGGGCGCACTCTGCTGGTTTGTTAAAATGAACAGATGAGAATTTTAGGAATAGACCCGGGGTTTGAGAGATTGGGGATAGCAGTATTGGAGAAAGTCCCCTCCGCCAAAGGCTACGGCGTACCGAAGGAGCAGGTAATTTTTTCTGAGTGTTTCAAAACTTCTAGCAAGTTGGACTTTGCTGAAAGATTACAACTGCTTGGAGAAGAAGTAAAAAGGGTGATAAAAAAGTACAAGCCCGAAGTCCTGGCTATTGAAACTTTATTTTTGAATACAAATCAGAAAACTGCGATGCGGGTGGCGGAAGTACGAGGTGTGGTGATTTATGAATCAATCAAAGCGGGAATGAAAATTCTAGAAGTCTCCCCGCCTCAAATCAAAATGGCCACCACCGGCTACGGCCGAGCGGACAAAAAGCAAATACAACGAATGGTGTATATGCTGGTCAATATAGATAAAAACAAAACCCCGCCAAGGACGGGGCAAGCATCAGATGACGAATTGGACGCTATTGCCATAGCGCTGACTGGGTTCGCTCACTTATCTCCCAAATCTTTTGTTTTATAAAACGAAAGGTGTGGGAGTTATCCACACATTCTATTGCCAAGCGCCTCTGGTTTTGATACAAAATAGGGAATTTGAGAATAGTAAAAAAAAATTATTAAATTAATAAAAACATATGAGTTACGATGAAGAAACAGAAGATGTTTTTAGATTAAGTGATAGTGGTGACGATGAACCATTAGATATGGTAGATGATATGCACGATTTTGGATTAGATGAAGAAGACCCGGACAGAGATGGATAAAAATAATCCCCGCCTCGCGGGGTTTATTTTATCTTTATGAAGCGGTGTTTGCCAAGTCTAAATTTTTGTCCAATTTTTGGTATAAAATTTACGTCAGTTACTTTTTCTTGAGTATCAAGGTCGGTAATTGCTCCCTCCTTAACCAATCTGCGAAAATCTGCCCTGGAGGTGACAAGTTTTACATTAGTAAGTGCCTCCATAAGACTTACTCCCAATACTTCAACTTCTTCTATCTGCTCCGGAATTATTTTTTTCTGAAAAGTATTGATGAAAAAATTTTCTGCCTCCTTGGCCGCATTTTCATCATTGAGCTCTGCCACAATTTGATGTGCCAATTCTTTTTTGTATTTCATGGGATTAGCGCCCGTGGCCATTTCTTTTTTAACCTCCTTTACTTTGTCCATGGATACCGTAGTTAGACACTCAAAACATTGTGCGACAACTTCGTCCGGCAGAGACATTATTTTCCCGAACAGCTCTTGAGGGTCATCATTGAGCGCAATAGCATTTCCTTCCGTTTTGCCAATTTTTCTGCCAGTTTTATCAGAGAGAAGAGGGGTAGTCATGACAAATTTTTCTTTGCCTTTCATCGTTTTCATTAAATCCCGGCCGCGGAGCATATTGAACGTTTGGTCGCTACCGCCAAGTTCCAAATCCACATCCATGGCCACGGAGTCGTAAGCTTGCAACAGGGGGTAAAGGAATTCTCTAAAATTTACCTCTTCTCCCCTTTTCTTCCGCTCTCGATACAAATCCCGTTCTTCAAGCTGCTGGAGCGAGAAGTTTTGGGCGATGTTAAAAATATCTGCGAGTTTGAGTTCGTTTAGCCAATCACCGTTGTATAAAATCTCCACCGGATTTTCTCCGTCAAATTTTATAATTTTCTCTGCTTGCATAACATAGTCTTTAGCATTCTGTCTGAGTTCTTCTCTGGTATGAAATTTTTCCCTGGCACTGGTTTTGCCGGAAGGGTCTCCGGCTTGACCAGTGCCATCGCCAATCAAAAAAATGACGTGGTGTCCTAAGGACTGCCAAGCCGCGAGTTTCCGCAGGCCCACCATATGCCCAAGGTGAAGTTTGTCTCCCGTGGGATCAAAGCCTTGGTAGAGCTTGAGTTTCTTGCCGGAGCGCAGAACTTGCTCCAACTCTTCCCGAGAAGGATAAATTTTATCTACGCCGCGAGTAAGTAATTCGTCAATTTTGTCCATCCCGTTAGAAGCTCCCCCATTTTTTGTAGAATTTTTTATCATATTTCGTAATCCTATTAGAAGGGCTTCTAACGGGATCCATGCTGGAAGTATAGCATTTCAAATAAAATTTGAAAATTTATTACATAAAAGACATTTTTCTGCTATGATTGTGGAAATGAGATTAAATATCAAAAATATAAAGAAGGGCCTCAAGAAAATTAAAATCACGAAAAATATGGCCTTGTTTGGCATCAGTATTTTTATACTTATTTTGGGGATAATAATAATCTGGCTGGCCTCTCTAAAAATACCGGATTTTCAATCCTTTGAGAGCAGGAAGGTCTCAACCTCTACCAGGATATACGACCGAACGGGAGAAATCCTTTTATATGATATTCATCGAGATACCAGAAGGACAGACATCTCCTATCAAGATATGGGGGTAAATATTAAAAACGCAACGGTGGCAATAGAAGATGCAGAATTTTATAACCATGCGGGGATAAGAATTACTTCTATTGTTCGCGCCGTATTGTCCAATGTTTTCAGTACCGGCCGCACTCAGGGAGGCTCTACAATAACTCAACAGCTGGTTAAAAACACTCTTCTGACACAAGAAAGGTCCTATGCTCGAAAAATAAAAGAGTGGGTACTGGCAATTAAAATAGACAGTACTATTCCGAAAGAAAAAATTCTGGAATACTACCTGAATGAAGCCCCCTACGGCGGAAACGTTTACGGCATAGAAGAAGCAAGTAGAACTTATTTTAATAAAAGCGCCCTTGATTTGACACTTGCGGAAGCGGCCTATTTGGCATCCATTCCCCAGTCCCCGACCTTGCTATCCCCCTATGGGAAAAACAAGGATAAGTTAGATGCCCGAAAAAATTTGGTCCTGGGGAGGATGCTGGAACTCGATTTTATTTCCAGTGAAGAATACAATATGGCAAAGAGTGAGGCCGTGGTTTTTCTTCCGCGATCCAACACCGGCATCAAGGCACCCCATTTTGTCTTTTTTATTAAGGATTATCTGGAAAAAAAATATGGAAGTGAAATGTTGGAAAAAGGAGGGTTGAAAATAATAAGTACCATTGATTATCCTCTGCAGGAGAAGGGTGAAATGATAGTGAAAGAGGGCGCTCTGAAAAATGAAAAGGATTGGAACGGAGAAAATGCCGGTCTGGTGGCGATAGACCCGAAGAGTGGACAAATTTTGACTATGGTGGGCTCTAGAGATTATTTTGATAAAGAAATAGACGGCAATTATAATATAGCCACTGCCACGAGACAGCCAGGGTCTTCTTTTAAGCCCTTTATTTACAGCATGGCATTTGCCAAGGGATTTACTCCGGAGACCGTGCTATTTGACCTACCTACGGAATTTCAGACGACCTGTGACGCTTATGGCAGGGCTCTACCGGGACGAAACCAGGGTGATTGCTATATGCCGGAAAATTATGATGGTAAGCACCGTGGGCCGATGAGCTTGCGAGACGCTCTGGCTCAGTCAATCAACATTATAGCGGTTAAGCTTTTCTATCTAGCGGGAACTTCTGATTCATTGAGACTGGCAGAAAACATGGGCATCAGCACCCTCACCGACATCAGCCGATACGGACTTACCCTCGTTATCGGAGGCGGAGAAGTAATGCTGCTTGATATGACTTCTGCCTATGGAGTTTTCGCAAATAATGGAATAAGAAATCCATATACCGGAATATTAAAAATAACAGATTCAACTGGGCAAATTTTAGAAGAGTTTGTCCCTAATGAAAGAGAGGTTTTGTCAAAAAATATCGCGCTGACTATTTCAGATATCTTATCCAACGAACAAGCAAGAATCCCTACCTTTGGGGCAAATTCGTCTCTCCTTATCCCCGGAAAAGAAGTAGCTGCAAAAACCGGAACGACCAACAGCAATCGCGATGCCTGGATAATAGGTTACACTCCATCCGTGGTTGTGGGTGTCTGGGCCGGCAACAATGACAACAGGCCAATGAAAAAAGGGGGGGCAGCCATGGCGGGACCAATTTGGAATAAATTTACAAGTGAAGCTCTGACAATTTTGCCTAATGAAAGATTTGGGGAGCCGGTTTGGGATATGGACCCGACCACGGTAAAGCCAGTTCTCCGGGGATTTTGGCAAGGGAATGAAAGTTTCTTCGTTGATAATGTTTCCGGCAAGCTAGCCGGAGAACTTACCCCGCGAGAAACTTTGGGGGAAAAAGTTGTCACCAATGTACACTCAATTTTACACTGGGTAGATAGAAACGACATCACAGGGCCTCCTCCCAGTAATCCCTCTCTTAATCCACAATACAATCATTGGGAAATACCCGTGCAGAACTGGTGGGTGCAAAATAAATACAGATATGGGATAACCAGCTGGGGAGACAAGCCAGTCGCGGTTGACGACATCCACACAAATTCGTTCAAGCCAACCATCTCAATTATAGAACCAAATGAGACAAACATTTATTCACTAGACCAAAGAATAAATGTAAGGATTTCAAGCTCCGGTCCTTATCCGCTTGTAAAAATGGATGTATTTATAAATGAAGGCTATTTGGGAACTTATGAGTCCGTTTCAAGTTTTTCATTTACTCCATCTGAATTAGAAAATCTACGAGAAAACAACGAGCTTAGAATCGTTGCTTATGACAGTGTCTATAACAGTAACCAGGCAACTCAAGTCTTTAAAGTCCAATAGAATTCTACCGGTTCATCGGCATTATCAAATATAAAAATGATGAGTCAGAAACCGGGGATACGACTATTGGCGCAGATGCACCTGATAGTTTTATAGACACACTATCCGTAATTATGGACTGAAAACAGTCTAAAAAGTATCTATAGTTAAAACTAAGCGCAATGCTCTCTCCCGAGAGTGCAGCATCAAGGTATGTTTTGTTGTCTCCGACATCATTATTGGAAGACGATAGCTCAAAAACTTTTTCTTTTGGTGCAATTTTTAAATTTACCTGGTTGAATTTATCTGAAAAAATATTTGAGATTTTCAAGGAATCCAACAAATCCTGCTTCAAAACTACCACGCTGGTCTCTGAACTTTTTGGGATAATTTGACGATAGTCCGGGAAAACCCCGTCAATTACCCGCGAAGTTAAGTAGGTTCTGTCAGCAGAAAAAGAAATCTGATTTTTATTGAAACATACTTTTATAACAGAATCGGACTCCGCAAAGACCCTAAGTATCTCGGAAATATTTTTATATGGAATAAGTATCCCTGCTATTTCATCAAGACCCTTTATTTTTATTCTTTTTTCTGCCAGTCTGAAAGAATCAGTAGAAACAAAAATTAGATTATCCTCATTAGTATACATAAAAACGCTGGAAATCTCCGGCTTCACATCGGAAATAGCCGAACTGTAGTAGACAGATTTTATTCCATCTAGTAATTTTCTTGATTCTATGTCAAAACTGGTTCCAGAAACTATCGGAATAGTAGGAAAATCGTCATGGGGCTGCCCTTTCAGCCTAATCTGGCTTTTTTTAGTTTTTATAAGCAGATTCCCCTCCACGCTTTCAATATGAACAGTTTCATTTTGGGGAACATTTGAAAAAATATTACTCAAAATGGAGCCAGAAACAGCGACTACCCCTTCCTTTTCTATTTTTGCTGGAATTTCAATTTCAACCCCCAGGCTTAAATTTGTGGATCTTAGTTTTAAAGATTTTTTATCCGCAATCAATAAAATTGAGTTTAGAATTGGCAAGGTTAAGTTTTTTCCAGTAATTCTTTCTACTTTTAAAACTTTATCTAATATATCTTCTATTCTACATTCTAGTTTCATCCCGTTAGAGGTTGTACTAATTTTATTTGTATCTTAAATAAGATTAGGTAACTTTAATTAATTTTTATAATTATTCCCGAAAGTCAACTTCTAACGGGATTCATATGTTTATATTTCTTTATTTAAATTATTAATACTATTAGTTGTGTTGATAAGTGGGAAAGTGTTTTTAATGTTATAAAATATGAATCGGGTGAGTATTTTTAATTGGTCTTAGGTCTAATAAAATAATATTATTATGTCTTTCTTTTCTGAGAAGATAGTATTTTGTTTTTTTATTAATTTTAATTAAGTTGTTCATACCATTTTTCCATTAGTTGTTGGTATTTTTTCAGATACTTATAAACAATTATTTAAACATAATTCTTATTTGTTCTAACTCCTGTAATAATTGCGGGTCGTTCTTTAGGTCTGTTTTTATTTTTATACAGGAGTGTATTACAGTTGTATGGTCTTTGCCGCCCAGTTTTTGTCCGATTAAAGGATACGACACGTTGAAATCTTCTCGGAGCAAATACATTACCACTTGCCTTGCTTTGACAATCTCCTTCTTTCTGGTTTTTTCATAAATAGATGCTTCCTCCAGTTTGTAATGCTCGCTCACTATTTTTACGACATCCTTTATTGCCATATTTTTCTTAGGCTTCATGTTGTTTTTTAGTAGGTTTTTAACTTCCAGCAGTGAAAGAGGCTTATTTTTCAGCTTATATTGGCAAATTATGATGTTTAGGCTTCCTTCAAGCTCCCGTATGTTGCCGTCTACGGACAGGGCGACGTATTCCAGTATCTCTTGCTCAAGGTCAATATTGAGTTCCTGCAATTTTACTTTCAAAATCGCCAAGCGGGATTCATAGTCAGGTGGGGATATGTCCACTATCATTCCAGCGCTAAATCGTGACTTTAGGCGGTCTGCCAGCTCGGGTATATAATTTGGATGTTTGTCAGAAGAGAAGATAATTTGTTTATTACTTTCGTGAAAAGTATTAAATGTATGAAAAAGCTCTTCCTGGATTTTTTCCATCTTACCAATGAATTGGATATCATCTATAATCAGGAGGTCATATTTACGGTATTTTTCCTTGAAGGAATTTGCCTTGTTGCTCTGTAGCGAACTTATAAAGTCAGTGGCAAACTTTTCCAGAGTCATATAGTGTACTTTTTTATTAGGATATTTTTCTTTTATAGAATTTCCAACGGCCTGAATTAGATGGGTTTTCCCGAGTCCTGTTCCTCCATAAATAAAGAAAGGATTGTACTTGGTGCCGGGGTTCTCTATTATTGCCTGAGAGGCGGCATATGCCAGCTCATTAAATGAACCCACAATAAAAGAATTGAAATGATAGCGGGGGTTCAGGTTGTTTTCCGGGCTTATGTACAGATCTTTTAGGGGCAACTCTTTGTTTGCGAATATTTCATTTGTTTTCAATGGGTCTTCCCCGGTGTTCTCGGCCTTGGTGATGATATATTCAACAGCGCGCATATTCTCGTAGGCATCGGCTATGGTTTTAGTGATAAGTTTATGATATTTATTCATAAGCCAATCACGAACGAATTCATTGGGTACCCCAATATGAAC
>Ga0209541_10008063_pt1 | contig 17509 bp, 22 predicted proteins | sample RifCSPlowO2_01_FD_184027 | JGI IMG/M metagenome (GOLD analysis project Ga0209541, IMG submission 184027) | Groundwater microbial communities from Rifle, Colorado - Rifle CSP2_plank lowO2_0.1 (SPAdes) (version 2) | ecosystem: Environmental > Aquatic > Deep subsurface > Groundwater | place...
CTTCAAAAAACAATTATACCTACACTTCGTCACAAACATCAAAGTAACCCAATTATTCCTAGTATCAACACCCATTTTCATAAAAAACACACCTCCAATTTTAGAAAAGATTTTATAGCTAAAGCTATACAAGAACAAATCCAGAATAAGCGAATCATATCGCTTCGACAGGTTGTCTTTAACCCTTAACACTTTACGAGAAGTGTCCAAAGGGTAGAAAATGTGATTTCGGTTCGCTTATTCGCTTTCTAGCAAAAGCTTCAGCCTGTAAAAGAAAGAACAAGAAAGCATTGAGAAAAACCTATCGGTTTTTCTAAGCCAATTCAACTACGGGTCTCACTAGACCCCGCAGTATTCTTGGCTGATAATAAAAACCCAGGATGCCAGTTATAGTAATATTACATTTATAGTAAGCGTTACATTTAAATAAATTGATTGATTCTGGAACAGTATGGGGGATAATTTCAGGTTTTTAGCGGTTGTAATGTTATTTCTTGTTTTGATTAGTGCTTCCTGCCAGACATATGTTCAAAGAGCAAATAAGAACCAGAAAGAAGTTGCACCAATTGATGGAGATCTTGATAAAGATGATAATCAAGAGACTGAAGTTTCTGAAGATGATGATTCTTCAGATGACCTGAACGAATCCGGCGAAAATTTGATTGAGGAAATCAAAGAAGAGATTGTAGAAGCAGTAGAAATCATGCCGATAGTGAGAATTAGAAATCTTGGATTTGACTCGACAAACCTAGTGATAAACAAAGGCAATAAAATAACTTTTAATAACACCGACTTTGAGACAGGGCAATTGCATGTTATTGTCATAACAAAGGATGATAACAAATCATTAAGATACAAGAGCCCTAAACTTGACTATACTGAAAGCTATGTGCAGGTATTCACAGAATCTGGAACTTACACTTTTATGGATCTTGGATTAAAAGACGAGCAGGAAAAAGAAATGTATATTGGGAAAATTTTAGTAAAGTAATTTTAGTATTTTTTTCTATTGATACTTTAATTGGTTGATTATTTAATATCACAAGTTTTAAATACTTGTTTGTATAATATAGCTAAATATTAAATAGAAAAGGTTAATGTTTTTGGGGGCATTTATAATAATGTTGTGTGGAGATAGATATAGTTTGGTTATTGATAATCATATTGAGAAATTAATTTGTTGGGGTGATAAACATGAAATACACAATAATTGCTCCTGTGGGAGACCACATGGACGAGCTTTATGTTGGAATAAGGGAATTTCCAACTGAGAGAGTAATATTGATAACAACTGAGCAATTTGAATCAGAAGCTATAAAGGCAAAAGATGAGCTGACCAAATTCAAGATTCCTGTGCAGATAAAAAAAATAAGCGGCCATAAATGGGAAGAGACATTTAAGGCTGTTGCAGAAATAAAAGAGATCGAGAAAGACAAGAATATTTTAATCAATGTTTCAACTGGAGACAGGGAGACCAGATGCGCAGCCACTTCAGCAGCATTTGTAAACGGCCTTAAGGCATTTGGGATTGACGGCGATCATGCCATGATGCTGCCTGTACTCAAATTCTCTTACTATAAGATGCTGACAGACAAGAAAATGGATCTACTGAAGATTTTGAACAACAAGGATTGCTGCGCATCTCTTGAAGAGATAAGCAAAAAATCAGGAATGAGCCTGCCGTTGGTATCATACCATATAAATGGCAATCTAAAATCAGAAGGGCTTAAAGATCTTGGACTGGTGGACACACTTGAAAAGAAAGGAAGAGTTGAAGTGCACTTAAGCATGCTTGGAAGAATGCTGATAAAAGGGTATATTAAGTAAATGAAATTATGTTTAGTAAAGGAAATTATTGGAAATTATTTTTTAGAAATATTCACTTCATCCCTGTGCTGCCAAAACCTTTATCTCCCCTGTGAGAGTCAGAAAGTTCATCAGATTCTTCAAAATCAACTTCATGAACTGGCTGGATAAGCATCTGGGCAATCCTGTCATGCTTGTTAATGCTTAAAGGCTCTTTGCCAAGATTCATCATGACAACACAGACCTCTCCACGATAATTAGAATCAATCACTCCAGCAAGAGTGTGAATGCCCTGATTTGCGGCTAGGCCAGAGCGATCCCAGATAAGACCGACAAAACCTTTCGGAATCTCCAATGAAATGCCTGTTTTTGCAAGCTTTTTCTCTCCAACATGAAGAATAAAATCTTCTATCGAACAAAGGTCAAATGCTGCGTCACCATCACGCTTATAAGAAGGTGTCTTTGCTTCTGCTGTTAATTTCTTAATCTTCACCCTCATAGCCAAAAAATAAAATTAAATGTTTATAAAGATTGCTGTTGTAAAACATGCTTGTTACGGCTTAACAAAAAATTAAGCAATAATGATGATAATTTTACTTATTATACTCTTGCTGACTATCACACTAATAATCCTGCTTAGATTAATGATTATAATCCTATCTATATTTATACCTATAGGAATACCAAATTCCCTAATCCCAGTCAAGAGAGCCGGCTGTCCTGTACTCCGTGACCCTTGTCTCAAAAAAATTCTTTTCTTTGTTGAGATCTGTAGACTGTGACATCCAGGGAAATGGGTTTTCTGTGCCAAACATCTTTTGCAGACCAATCCGTTCAAGGCGCCTGTCAGTTATATATTCCACATAATTAGAGAACTGTTCTGGATTTATGCCAAGCAGTCCTTCGGGACATGCATCAAAAGCATATCTTTTTTCGAGCACAACAGCTTTTTTAATCAAGCTGATGATCTCTGCCTTAAATTCTTCTGTCCAGATCTCAGGATTTTCCTGCTTGATTGTATTAATAAGGTCACAGCCAAATGCAAGATGTACACTCTCATCCCTCATTATGAATTCAAACTGCTCACCAACACCTATCATCTTATTCTGCCTCTTCATGGCAAGCATCATGGCAAATCCCGCATAAAAGAATATCCCTTCCATTATGACATAATAACCAATCAGATCGTGAATGAATCTTTGTATGTTTCTCAAAGAATCTGTCTTGAAATTAGGGTCAAATACGGATTTGGTAAGATTGACAACATAATCATCTTTTTCCTTGATCGAAGGTATCTTATTGTACATATTATAAATTTCTTCTGGATCAAGGCCAAGAGTGTCACAGCAATAGATAAAAGTGTCTGTATGAATTGCTTCTTCAAATGCCTGCCTCAAGAGATACTGCCTGCATTCTGGATTTGTAACATGATTATAGATTGCAAGGACTATATTATTTGCAGTCAATGATTCTGCTGTGGAGAAAAAGCCTAGATTCCACAAGATAAGCCTTCTTTCTTTATCTGAGAGGTGCCTGTCAGATTTCCACTGCTCGACATCATTCTGCATAGGGATCTCTTCAGGAGACCAATTGTTTGCAACACCTGTCTTGTAATGCTGCCTTGCCCAAAGATAGGTCATAGGCAAGATCTTATTCGGATCTGTTTTCGAATTATTTATTATAGTCATTATATCACCAATCTAATTTTATGCATCATTCATTTTGCAGAGAATGGCATAACAAAAAATCATTGTACTATCTATTTGTCCCATTCTTTTATTGGCAAGCCTCGCAGTCAGGATCATCAATCAAACAGAGTTTAGGCTGCTCAGCAGCTGTCTCTTCAAAATCTTCCTGAATCTTTTTGCCACCGACATCAGAGTATTCATCGCTTTGGGCAACTTCCTTATACTCCCTTTTTTGGGTGTATCCAAATTTTGAAGCATCTAATGTAGACTTCTCTATCTGGCTTGCACCTAAAGTCCTCAAGTAATAAGTTGTCTTCAAGCCCATGTTCCAAGCAGCAAAATATGTTTCACTTAGTTTTGTGCCGGATGTTCCCCTGATGAAAACATTAAATGACTGGCTTTGGTCTATCCATTTACCGCGGACAGCTGCAACCTTCACCATATGGACTGTATCCAGGTCAAAAGCAGTTTTGTATTTATGCCTTATTTTTTCTGGAATTGCTGCAATAAGGTTAAGGTTTCCGTCATGATATTTTAATTGGTCCAACATTTCCTGATTCCAGAGCTTAAGTTTTTTCAAATCATTGACCAAAAAAGAGTTTACTACAGTAAATTCACCAGTCATGTTCGATTTCACATAAATGTTTTTGTATATTGGCTCAATAGTCGGATAACAACCGGCAATTGTGGAAATTGTCGCAGTCGGAGCCATTGCCATAACATTAGAATTCCTCATGCCGTATCGTTTGACGTGCATCCTTACAGGGCTCCAATCAAGATGCTCTTCTCTGGAAAGGTCTATCTTCATGCCGCGCTCCTCTTCAAGAAGATTCAGAGTGTCAACAGGGAAAATTCCATTATCCCATTTCGAGCCTTTGAAAGACCCATATGCACCTTTTTCAAGAGCCAGTTCAGATGAAGCAAGAATCGCATGATAAGAAATCAATTCCATGCTCTTGTCAGAGAAATCAACTGCTTCCTGAGAATCAAAATTAATATCAAGCATGTAAAGAGCATCCTGGAATCCCATTATCCCAAGGCCGATAGGCCTGTGCTTAAAATTAGATACTTCAGCTTCTTTAGTCGGATAATAATTAATGTCAATTACATTATCAAGCATCCTGACACCAGTCTTTACTGTTGCAGCAAGTAGATCATGATCAAGCCTGCCATCCATAATATGGCGCAGCAGGTTTACTGAACCCAAATTGCAGACAGCTGTCTCATCTTCAGATGTGTTCAAAGTAATCTCTGTGCAGAGATTTGAAGAATGTATGACACCTGCATGATCCTGGGGTGACCTAAGGTTGCATGGATCCTTGAAAGTAATCCAGGGATGGCCTGTCTCAAAAAGCATGCTTAGCATCTTTCTCCAGAGTTTCTGGGCAGGAACAGACTTATGTTTTCTTATCACACCATTCTGGGCTTTTTTCTCATACTCGATGTATTTTTTCTCAAACTTCCTGCCATAAAGATGATGCAGGTCAGGAACTTCTTCTGGAGAAAACAAAGTCCATTGGTCATTGTTTTGGATTCTTTTCATGAAGAGATCAGGAATCCAGGCAGCTGTGTTCATATCATGAGTCCTTCGCCTTTCATCACCTGTGTTTTTCCTTAGATCCAAAAAATCTTCAAAATCAAGATGCCAGCATTCTAGATATGCACAAGTGGCTCCTCTTCTCTTGCCGCTCCTGTTTATTGCAGCAGTAACATCATTCGCAATCTTTAAGAAAGGTATGACTCCCTGGCTTTCCACATTTGTACTCTTTATCATAGCTCCGGTTGCCCTGATATTAGTCCAATCATTTCCTAGGCCACCTGACCATTTTGACAATTGGGCATTATCACTCACAGCCTTAAAGATATGGGTTAAATCATCATTTACTGTTGTCAAATAACATGAGCTCAACTGAGGCTTTGGAAGGCCTGAGTGGAAAAGTGTTGGTGTTGACGAAACAAACCTTAATGAAGATAAAGCATCATAAAATTCTATAGCTTTCTGCTCTTTGTTTTTCTCATTAATGGTTAAGCCCATAGCAACTCTCATCCAGAAAGATTGAGGGAGCTCCAAGCGTTTTTTATCTGTTTTTACAAAATATCTTTCATACAAAGTCTGGATGCCCATATACTGAAGAAGCTCGTCACGATCAATCAAAAGGCCATCAGCAAGTTTTGTCAAGTCAAAGTCAAGAAGCCGCTTATCAAAGAGGTTAGCTTCAACACCTTTCCGAATGCCCTCAACAAAAGCCTGCTTGTAATGAAGCTCATAAAGGTCCTGGTTTACTGATTTCCCAAAGACTTCTTTGGAAAGCTTTTGCATGAAAAGCTTAGCAGCAATATAATTGTATGCTGGATCACGCTCAATAAATGATATGACAGAAAGCATCAAGGCTTTTTCAATCTCTTTTGTTGATATGCCATCATAAATATTCTTGATCATCTCTTTTGATATCAAGTCAATAGAAACGTCTGTTTCATAACCGCGAGCAGCACGCTTTAAGCTAGCCTGTATCTTCAAAAGGTCAAATAAAACTGTCCTTCCATCAATCTTTTTTACCTTTAGTTTTCCAAGCCTTGCTTTTTCAAGATTCTGCTTTTTTTCTTCCTCTCTTTCCTTCATCCGCTTTGCCCTATAAAGGATGTAGGACTTTGCAATCTCATACAGGCCTTTTTTGACCAGGTGCTTCTCCACAATATCCTGGACATTTTCAACATTAGGATAGAAATCAACAAACCGCTCAGATATCTCAACGCAGATGTCTGAAACAATCTCATCAAGAATCTCCTCAGACAGCTTTTGTTTTGTTGCTATAACTGCTTTTTGGATTGCGTTTTTTATCTTTGAAGAGTCAAATTCCACAATCTCTCCATTTCTCTTCGCAATCTTTAGGTTTACCAGTTCAGGATTTGTTGTAATGTTCATCACCTCTCATTTAATAACCCACTATCATCCCACTATCATAAATTCCTATGGAAGTAAGCCTTTTAATATTGATGTTTTGTTGTTTGACAGCTTGTTGTTGTTTCAAACAATCTTTTTATAATTGATATATTATTTAGTATTGATATTGTCTTAATGACTTCTAAATTTTTAATAATTGATTAACCCGCCCAATATCCTATTTAAATTTGCAAATCTTATTTGATCAAAATCTTCCTGAAATCCTTGACATCCTGGAATTCCCTGTAAACTGAAGCAAACCTCACATATGCCACTTTGTCAATAATTGAAAGTTTTTTCATGACAAGCTCGCCTATTACTGTAGTCTTCACTTCTTTGCCTTTTTTCCTCAACTCATTCTCAATGCTGTCAATCATCTTATCAATAACCTCCTTAGAGATGGGCCTTTTCTCAAATGCTTTCTGAACACCTTTCTCAAGCTTTTCCCTGCTGAACTTTTCCCTTCTGCCATCTTTTTTTATGACAAAAAAATCATTCTTGTACATCTCTTCATATGTAGTAAACCTTCTGCCGCATTTTGAGCATTCTCTCCTTCTTCTGACCTTGTCATGGATATCCCGCTTATCTGTAACCTTTGTTTCAGCATTATGGCAGAATGGGCATCTCATGGTTTTTGTCTCGATACTGATAATCTTTTTGATTGGATGTATAATAATTTAAACTCTTAAAACAACTTCATCCACATAATTATCCATTATGTCCTTAAACCTGTTCAAGTGCGCCAAATCTAGGGTTGGTTTACCCTCAAATGATTTGTCTAACAAAGGGATAGATGACCTAAACTGCTGGATTGCATATTTTTTGCTTCCTTTAAGCCACTTGCCAATGTTTTCCATAACTTCATAATTAAAGAATTCCGGCACAATAGTTGACCTGAACTCATAAGGCTTGTCTTGAGATTTTATGAGAGTGATGCTTTTGTCAATCATGCTAATGTTGATATTAGCTCCAGCTGCCTGAGAATAATGATCCTTGTCTGATTTTATATCCATCGCAAAAAAATCGACATAACCACTGTCAATCACTTTTTTGAGCATTGCCGGATTAAGGCCATTCGTATCCAATTTAACAAAAAAACCTTTTGATTTAATTTTCTCAATAAAATCTAGTATGTCAGCATGTATAAGAGGTTCACCGCCAGTTATCACAACACCGTCAATCCAGTTCTTCCTTTCCTCAAGAAATTCAAGAATTTCAGATTCATCCAATTTCGGAGCCTTATTATGGACTAGATCAGGATTATGACAAAAAGGGCATCTCAGATTACATCCAGAAGTAAACAAGACAGTGCATATTTTTCCTGGATACTCTATAAGGCTGGTCTTCTGGATGCCGCTAATCATCAGCAAAACTCCGTCTTCAAAGCTTTTTTTTGTTCATACTCGAGGCGGTCCTTGAATTCCTCTTTTTTTCCTATATGCCAATTTCCAACAGGCCTGTAATATCCAACAATCCTCGAATATACCTGACAGTCTTTTTCACATTTCATTCATACCACCTCTTTTTTTGGTTCTTCTGCTTTTACATCAAATGGACAGTTAAAATGCTCTCCAATAACATAGCCATGTTCTGGGCAAACACTAAATGTTGGTGTTATGGAGAAATATGGTATCCTTGTGTTTTCTGCAATCTTTTTTACAATCATCATAGAAGATTTCCAGTCACTAATCCTTTCACCAAGGAATGTATGGAATATCGTTCCTCCAGTATACAATGGCTGGATATCATTCTGATGAATCAATGCTTCAACAACATCATCTGTGTGATCTACGGGCAGATGAGTAGAGTTTGTCAGATAGGGCACAGCTTTGCCAGAAGTATAGATTTCCGGATAATTTTCCTTGTCTGTTTTTGCCAATCTGTAAGAAGCCCCTTCAGCAGGTGTTGCCTCAAGATTAAACAAATTGCCTGTTTCCTGCTGGCAGACAATAATTGTTTCCCTCATCATATTCAAAGTATCAATTGCCAGCTGTTTTCCTGCATCTGTCTGTATTCCTTCACCTATCAGATTCATGCAGGCATCATGCATTCCGCAAATTCCTATTGTCGAAAAATGGTTCCTGAATGTTCCCAGATAGGTTTTTGTGAATGGCATCAGCCCATTCCGAAGATTCTGCTCAACAACTTTTCTTTTTATCTCCAAAGCATCTTTTGCGAGATGCATATATTCCTTGATCTTGTCAAAAAATACATTTTTGTCGCCTTTTGCTTCATATGCCAGCCTATTTAGGTTTAGGGTTACAACGCCAACTGAACCTGTTGAATCCCCTGCTGCAAAAATGTGGCCAGGCCTATTGATAAGCTGGTTCATATCAAGATTTAACCTGCAGCACATTGCCCTAACGCTTCTTGGGTCAAGATTTGAGCCAATATAATTTTGGAAATATGGAGAGCCATATTTTGCTGTCAGCTCGAACAAAAGCCTTGCGTTCTCGCTTTCCCAATCAAAATCTTTTGTGAGGTTATAGGTTGGTATGGGAAAAGTAAAGATTCTTCCTTTCGCATCACCTTCAAGCATCACTTCAATAAATGCCTTGTTTATCATGTCCATCTCCTTCTGGCAGTCTCCATAAGTGAAATCTTTTTCCTCGCCGCCAACTATTGCAGGCTCATTTTTCATATCTTCTGGAGCAATCCAATCAAAAGTCAGATTAGAGAATGGATATTGCGAGCCCCATCTGGATGGAATATTTAACGAGAAGACTAGCTCCTGCATGTTCTGCTTAACTTGCTTATATGTTAACTTGTCAGCCCTTACAAATGGAGCTAATAATGTGTCAACACTTGAAAAGGCCTGTGCTCCTGCAAACTCCATCTGAAGACATCCTATAAAATTCACCATCTGATGAACAACAACCTCCATATGTTTTGCAGGCTTTGCATCAACCTTGTTTGGAACATTGCCAAAACCCCTTATCAATAAGTTCTTCAATGACCAGCCTGCACAATAGCCGACAAGCCCATTGCTAAGATCATGAAGGTGAAAATAGCCTTTCTTGTGTGCCTCAGCCATTTTTGGAGTGTAAAGCTCATTAAGCATGTAATTTGCTATGACTTTACCTGAAATGTACAACATCAAGCCAGAAAATGAGAAATCCTCATTTGCGTTTTCTTTGACTCTCCAGTCATTTTTTCCCATGTATGAACCGATGGTGTTTACAACATCTATATAGGTGTTTTTGGTCTCCCTTAATTTTGCATGCTGAAGCCTGTAAAGTATAAATGCCTTGGCTGTTTTAGCATGGCCTGACTTGATTAGAACTTTTTCAACAATATCCTGGATCTCTTCAACTGTAGGGATGCTTTTGTTAGAAAACTGGTATTCCAGAATTGTAATGACTTTGTCTGAAAGCTGCTGAGCCTCAGCATAGTCATGGCCGCCAACAGATTCTGCAGCCTTAAATATCGCTTTTGTAATCCTCTCCTGATCGAAATTAGCTATCCTGCCATCCCTTTTCCTGACTTTTGCCAGCGAATATTCATCCATCCTATCACCTTTTTTTGTTGATTTCCTATTGGTTTGCGCTACTTCTTTATTTTAAATGCTTTGCTGTTGCCAATCTGCTATTTTTTATCATATATGTAACATAAATTTTACTGGAAAGGTTATGTCTATTTTTTTAGCACTCTCTGATAGGAATACTACCATACAAGATGTTGTATTATTTGATGGTAAGTATACCATTAATGGTATGTTAGAGGCAAACTTGTATATAAATGTTTTGGTTATGTAGAAGATAAGATTTTAGCTGGTTTTTTATTTGCATATATGAAAATTTATTTGGTCAATCAATAAATTATTGGAACAAAGATCTGCAAGATTACTTTGTGCGGCCTTGATAATAGATTCTTGCAATTTCCTGGATATATAATCGTTCATTTGAGCCAACTAACAGATCAATTCCGGCAGTTCTGCAATCTTGCTGCTTTTTTCCTTCACTCAACTGCAGATGAAAAAGATAATCGCTAATAATTGTGAAGGGGATTGTGTTAAACCTTTTAACTAGATCAGCTGTTGGAATCTCTTTACCTACCCATGATCCAATATAATTCAGAGTATCCTGAACAAAAGGGTGAAGAACTGCATTAACTGCAGAATCGGTTATATCTTTCCTAACAATGATAAATCTGCCAATTCGTGAATCAGCATTTGGCATTGCTTCGTAAATTAAGCCATCATGAATTACTTTTAATATGCTTTTGTCGGAAAGTTGATTATGAACCTCATCAGGAATCTTGGGATTTGGCACAGCAACTTTAAATAAAATAAAGTTGATAGAAGTATTTTCTTGAAGGAACTTCTCAGATTGGCCGCAAATTGGTTTTATTAGCCCGAAAGTCTCAAAGTTGTCAATAAAAATAGAAGGATAATCCCTCATGCTCTCAAAAGGCCTGCAGCATTTGTCGCAGATATATGGTGATTCCATCTCTATCAGAAGTCTTCGTGGATTTAAAAAGTTATTGGTGATGTGAAGCAGTTAATGTTTGCCTTCAATTATCTCCTTCATAACCTGTTCAATCTTTGCACTCATATTGTAACCTTTACTCTTGCAATATCTTCTGAAATTGGCTGCTAAAGACTTGTCAATGGTAAAATTAAGCCTCTTTTTGCTCCTAATCTGTTTTGTCTTCTCAAACTCAATAAGAGTGTCAAATACTTCGGAATCCCTTTTTTTAATTGCTTTCGCAATTTGTAAAAATTTAGTTGACGGCATCTTTAATCAAATCCTCTATCTTATTAATGCTCGTGATGTTTTTTAATATGATATCCATCACTAACTTTACAATTTTATCATTATAAGTTTTGTATCCCTGATGCTCTGCATACGCTTTTATCAATAATGCAGCTGTTCTTTTGTTGCCCTCTTCAAAAACATGGTCTATAAATATTGCTTTTGTGAGCAAAACCAAGGCTTTTGTCCATTTATCTATCCTTCGCACATAGCTTAATGCAAAATCTAAGCTGGCTTCATTATGAAAATTCCCATAATCAAATTCCTGATTCAAAGCCAATATATCTTTTTTTGTCAATGAAAACTTCATTTTTGATACACACGTGTGTGTATAAATGTGTATAGATATTTACCTGTTTCGGTTGGATGATCTTATAATTTCAGATAGCGTGCGGCGGCATTTTGGAGGGCAATTAAATGTTTATAAAAGATGAGTATTATCAGATTGTATAGAATCGAGATATAATGCAACTACAGCCAATGTTCAAAAAAGCTAGCATCCCTATAATAAAATCTTGCCAGCTCATAAACCTGCTTTATAGCGTTATTATTAAACTCGCCAAGCATGATTGACTCAATTTTGCTGTTCTTATCAATACCTCCTTCAATCAGCAACAAATGCAGAACGTGATCATCAATAACTGCAAAAGGCCATCTAGCAGAGTCACCTAAACGCTTTATAAGATCCCATGTAACCAGATCCCTGCCTTGGTTGTCTGTTATATATCGAAAATTATCGCAAACAAAAGGATGATCTCTTGCTTGCCTTACAATATTTGAAATCTCTGGTGACCTTTGGTATACATAACCAGCCTGAGAGAGCAACCTAACATAAACAAAGCCCTCATGCAAAACAGAATCACAATCATCCTGCCTGAACTGCCTGATAACTTCTTTAGGCATATCTGGATTATCCAGATATCTCTTAAAAAGCCAGCCTTGTTTAACCTTATCAAAAAGAAGAATCTGCTGCAAACCTTTTATAGGGCTTTTTATCGGAAATTCTGCGAACTGCTCAATATGAATTACTGGAAAATCACAGAGTTTTGCGCTCTTTGCTACTCTTTCTGAGATGCTCATAAACATATCGAGAATAAAATGAAGTTTAAAAGCATTTCTGTGACAATCCTTAAATACTTTAACAATTTATTATGAGACTATGAATCCTGGAATAATATTTGCTATAATTGCTGCATTGGCTTTGGGTGTATGGACAGTTCTGCATCAGCAAGCTGCAGGAAAGATAAATTATCTTTTTGGTGCAATAATCATTTCTTTGACAGCTGCTATAATGGGATTAATCCTCTTGTTACCAAAAATCAAAACAACTCTATATTCAAATCCAAAAGGGATATTTTTTGCTGTTGCAGCCGGAGTCTGCGCATTAACAATAGATTATTTTGCACTTAAAGCTTATGGCTCTGGACTCGCTGTTTCTGTAACAGGACCAATAATTATAGGTGGAAGTGTTGCTGTAGCGTCTGTGATAGGTTTTTTTCTTGGCGAATCAATAACATTATTGAAAATAGTCGGGCTTGTTCTGGTCATTGTTGGCTCTGGAATTTTGGCTGCGGTGAAGTAAAATCATCACTTCCTTTTAGTTATAGACAAACTTTAAAAACAACGCAAATTTATCTCCAATTATGAAGAAAACTCCAGTACTTATTGACATTGATGGTGTGATACTTGACTTAAGGGGGCAATTTGCAAAATTCCTGAGAGATAAAAAAATATCTATATAGAAGCTGAATTAATAGGCCCTAATGGATTGATAGACGCTTGGGATGTCAGAAGAATAATTTGAGCCGCTTTGGCAGGATTTCCGCGATGATGCATATTTTTCTTTAGCGCCTGCAATGCCTGGAGCAAGAGAAGGCGTAAGAAAATTAGCTGAAAAATATACATTGATTCCTGCAACTTACAGGCCTGTTGAACTTAGGGAAAAGACTATTGCAAATCTTGAGATACAGCTAACAGGAGTCTTTCACTGAATAACATTCTGCAGCTATCCAGGAAAGGAATATGAAAGGAATCTGCCAACAAAAGCCCAGATTGCTGCAAGATGCAAAGCAAAAATAGCAATTGAAGACGATCCGGGATTTGTAAATGATTATGTAAAATATGGTATAAGAGTAATTGTACTTTATTCTCCAGCCAATTTTATGAATCACAGCAACCTGATTTATTGCGCCCGTTGGAAAGACATTCCGAGATTGGTTGACAGGATTAATGCAAATATTAAATATGCCTAAGGCATATTTTTATAAAGTTGGCTTAATTTGAGTTAATTATGACTGCAGGATATGTCAATGCAAAATTATGCAACGGCACTGTGGATGCGCTGGTTGAGATAGATGAATTCATACCACAGGATGATGCACTAAAAATGGTACGGGATAAAACACTTATATTTTTGGCAAGGGACTTGGCCAGAATGGATGATGAAGATACAAAAAAAACCAGATATTATGCTGTAATACCATTAAGCTTAAGTTATTCTAATCCAGATGCACCAACAAAAGGATTTAGTTTGGCTGAGATAACTGTGCACTAAAACAAGATGCAGAAACATTAAATCAGAAAAAAAGTATGCATGGAATTAATTATTTCTTCTTCGGCTGTCCTCTTTTTTTAGCAAGATATCTTGCGATCTTGAGCAATGCCATCACAGACTGCCCTGCTGCAATGATATATTGGTATTCATGGGCGCTGCAGCAGTCACCAGCAGCATACACTCCTGTCAAATCTGTTGCGCCTGTATGGTCAATTATGATATGCTTATGCTCATCAAGTTCCACAAAATCAGCAACAAAGTCTGTGTTTGGGACCCTTCCTATCTCAACAATCACTCCTTTGACATTTAGGATTTTCTCTTTTCCTTTGATGTCAAGCTTGATTCCTGATAGCATATTATCCCCAAGAAACTCCTTGGTCTTTGCGTTAAAGATTATCTCAACATTTTTCATTTTCCTGACACTTTCCTGAAGATATTCATGGGCAACAAACTTGTCTTCAAGCACAACCACATATATTTTTTTGGCGATGTCTTTTACAAAATCGACAGCTTCTAAAGCTGCGCTGCCACCACCCATAACAGCAATATCCATGCCTCGGAATAGTGGGCCATCACAAATGGCACAAAAGGTCAAGCCCTTGTTCTGAAATTTGTCTTCACCAGGAACACCAAGACGCCTTGCCCTTGCTCCTGAGGCAATCAATACAGTCTCTGTGTCATAAATTGCCTTGTTAGTATAAACCTTAAAATTGATCCCATTGCGCTTAATCTTTTTAACTTCCTCAGCTGTATTAACTTTTACTTTGTTGAAATTCAACTGTTTTTCCATCAAGGAAGCGAATTCTGCGCCAGTTGTCCTTATAATGCCAGGATAGTTCAGGCATTCACCAGACTCAAGAAACTGACCGCCTATATCCGTTGATATGACCAAGAATTTCATCCTTTTTCTAGAAGCATAAATCGCAGCAGAACTGCCTGCAATGCCTGCACCTATAATAATCGTCTCATACATCATCCTATCACCTATTGAGTTCTCTGGATAATGGTTATATAAACTTTTTGAAATGGAGAAGTTTAGATTTGTTTAGCTTACTGATAAATAGATCATAATTTTTTTATAGATATCTTTTTAAATCAAAAATGACTTTCGATAATCATGGAATCATTGGAAGAGCAGGTAAGGATCGCGTTAAATCGTAGTGAACTTCAGGTTAGGATGAGTTTTGTCGTGAATCATCCAGAATACAAAAAATTGATGACTGGCTTAAACTATTATGCGATACGCAAAGTACGATTGAATCCGATATTGTCTAAGGACGATGCTCAGAGCTATCTCAGCGAATATTTTAAGCAGGTATTTGAATTATTTCATCTGGAAGTATATCCCATATCATTTCTTCCAGAAAACCTTGAACCCTGCACAAAACTCAATCCAATTAATAGCGACATGACGCTTGGACAAGTGGTTGAGGATATGAAAGAAGCACTGCAATTGTTAGATAAAATGGGAAAAATCACAGAATCTGATGCTTCAAGGGCAAGGGCTTACAGCACATTAATCGAACTTATGAGAATCGGCAAAGAATCCAGGGCAAGATTAGTTAAGATTGCGCAGGAAAAAGGGGTAGAGTATGCTGTATCAAAAGAATCAGTAAATTCTGTAATGCGGCAGATAATACCCACAGCCGAGGAGTACAAGACATATTCAACAGGATTAAGAGATTATGTAAAATTCACACAAAACCTAGAATCAGATAAGGCAGCGGGAAAAAGTGCGTCACCAACACTTGATATGCTGGGAAATATTAAACTCAGAATCCAAGATGCAGGACGAACAATTGTGCAGGATTATTTTGAACTGTGCATCTTAAAGATCTATTCATAATCCTAATCTTATACTGAAAAAAGTTAAAAATTTCCTGTTTTCAACTTTTTTGGTATATTGGAAATTACAATGAATATGAATTTAATTAATTAATTTCCAATAAACAAAACATTTTAATATCGGCAGTCCATGCCATAACACATGGTGGTATTTAACATACAGTATTATTATCCCAAAAAGCTTGACACAATAATACTAAATGATCCTGATAAGGACAAATGGAAAGACCCATTCTCAGATTTACTGGTAAAACGGTATGATGAGCTGATAAAAGATTTATCGAAGGTTAAGAAAGTTGTTAAAGTATCAGATGCAGAAAAAATCGTTGAAACAGAGCAGAACAGGAAAAAAAGGCCAATGATGCCATACTATTATTACGCTAAATCACCTACAAGAGCTAGGTATACCTATCACGTTTACACACCTGGAGGAATTGAAGTGATAAGAGTGCCTTCAACAATCCTAGGAGCAAATGTGCTTGGAAGGGCATTTATCGGGACTAACAGGGTTGAGATATTAGAAACACTTTCTGGACTAGCTTTTGAAGAAGTAAAAAAACATGAGATAAACCACATTCTCCACCCTTACTTGGGAGAATTGCAGATCAAGCAAAAAACAAGATCAGAGATTCAATGGGAGCCTTATTTTCATTAGGACAATACTTATTCAATAAAAAGAAGAAAACCTTATAAACCAATTTAGAAATCTATTCTTTATGCCGCAGTCGCATAACCTGGTATTGCGCCAGCCTTGAGAGCTGGCTTCCGAAAGGATTTCCCGGTTCAAAACAGCTGAAAACTCAGCTGGCAGGTTGGGGGTTTCGCGCAAAAGCGCTCAAGCCCCCTTACTAAAAACTGATTAACAGCGTGAAAGTCCGGGCTGCGGCGTTTTTATTTTAATTTGTTTTGTTGAAATATTAATTTACTTATATAAGTACAGTAAAGGTTTATATAAATTAAAACAAAATTTGTTATATTTATAAGTGTTATTTAAATAAACAAAAGGCAACAAATATGAAAACTAAAGAAAACAAATCTTTATTTTTGAAGTATTTTGGTGATACGCCTCAATTAAGAGTATTTGATTTCTTAATAGACAACCATTTTTTTGATTTCCCAGTAACTGAAATAGCAAGAGGATCTAATGTTAGTTATAATTCATTTAAGTTATTTTTTCCTGAGTTAGTTGTATCCGGAATGTTGATAAAAACCAGAAAGATTGGAAAGTCAGATTATTATAAATTAAATCTTGATAATCCGTTTATTAAGAGATTGATGAAATTAGATTGGAATTTGGCAACAATTAGACCAATTGATGAAAATGTAATGGAAAACCATCTGCATGTATAACAGCTATAGAATTCCTCTTTCCACCAGTTCTATAGCGAAATCGAGGCGTCCCCGTGGGGGTGAGTGGTGGCAACACGAACCAGTTTAATAAACCCTGATTCTATTTTGATTTATGCCTTCTGAGAAAAAACAGGAAGTGAACCAAAACCAACAAGGCGCCCTTTGGGCACTATGCGTATAGTGTTAAGGGTTTGGGCCAACATGGCGAGTAGGTAAGATTCCGCTTCCCATTAAATCAATTCTCTATAGGTTTACCTATAAAAAATTAACTAAAATGAGGTGTTTTCTATGAAAGTTAATCCAGTTAGATATAGCTCTGCTGTTGGAGAAGTTTGGGTTCATTTTATGTTTAAAGTAAAATATTGTCATAAAATTTTTGATAATTTTGGATATCGAAATGCGTGTCATGCTTTATATTTTCAGGCACTGATAAAATATCAGATAAGATGCAAAAATGAGGAGGTTGGTTTTGACAACAATCATGTTCATTCCGTCTTAGATTTGGGAATAAGAAGCAAGCTGGAATTCGCAAAGAAAATTAAAGGATTCATTGCCAGAAAATTTTTCAGAT
>Ga0209541_10008065_pt1 | contig 17505 bp, 18 predicted proteins | sample RifCSPlowO2_01_FD_184027 | JGI IMG/M metagenome (GOLD analysis project Ga0209541, IMG submission 184027) | Groundwater microbial communities from Rifle, Colorado - Rifle CSP2_plank lowO2_0.1 (SPAdes) (version 2) | ecosystem: Environmental > Aquatic > Deep subsurface > Groundwater | place...
TAGAAAAAGCGAAAGAATACGTTGCAAATCACGAGACTCATCACGCCAAAGTTTTTGCCGTCTTATTAGGGAATCCCCGCCATTTATGGCTGGGGAGGACGTCAATTTTTATTATTCAGTTTACTATTTGATTGTTATAATCATCATTATCATAATTATTACTCTTTCTTATTATATCTATTTATAGTTTTAGGTTCTAATTTAATAATTTCTTGCTTTATCTCTTCTGCATCTGCTTTTACACCTAATTTTTTAAAGAATTGGCAGATATTCTTTATATCGCGTTCTAGCAATTCTTCTGAGTTTGGTGTTTTTGTAACAGTGGCCTGGGAAAAGTCTATCAAATAAGGTTTTTCATGGTCATTGAGGATGTTAAAAGCGGAAAGATCGCCGTGTATTAATCCACCTTGGTATAGTTTTTTTACTTCTTCTATTACTAAAGCAAAGAATTTTTTGGGGTTTTTAGGAGGTAAGTCTTTGAGTGGTGGAGCGGGCTCTCCTATCAATTCTTCTACTAAAATATGGGATCGCCAGGAGATGGCTTTAGGTACATTAACGCCAGCTTTAGCTGCAGCAATGAGATTGCGGTATTCTCTTTGCGTCCAAGAGAAGATTATTTCGCGGCGTTTTTGCTTGAGAAACATATAGCGAGGATCTTTTCTGATATATTCAAACATACGTTTGAAGTCGCAGTTTTGCACACGATAAATTTTGACAATGACATATTCTTCATTCCCTGCACTTCGTTTTTTGGCTAGGAAGACGTTGCTTTCTTTACCAACTTTTAACGGCGAGATTAGTTCATCAAAGACTTTATGGCTTTCTAATTCAAAGAGGTTTCTTTCAGTGTGATTATCAAAGACACCTTGAAGAGTTTTGAAACGTTCTTGATAAGTTCGAGTGACCATGTTAAGAGAAATAGCTAAGGTGGTATTAAAGGCTTTCGGGGATAGATTAAAATAGTTGTCAATTATTTAATTATTCAATCATAACTTTTTTTTACTTAAAATGCCATCTAAAATGCCACCTAAAAAAGTATTATCAACTAAAAAGAATAGTATTGACTGGAAAGAGAAATTAACACCTCTTCAATATGAAGTTCTGCGAGAAAAAGGCACAGAGCCTGCGTTTAGCGGTAAGCTTTTGCATAATAAAAATAATGGGGATTATCTTTGCGGAGCTTGCGGGGCGCAGTTATTCTCTTCAAAAGATAAATTTGATTCAGGCACAGGCTGGCCGAGTTTTTCTGCTGTAAAAAATGAGCAAAATATTGAGCTGCGAGCTGATGATAGTTATGAGATGAAACGTGTAGAGGTTACTTGCAAAAAGTGCGGCAGCCATTTAGGTCATTTATTTGATGATGGACCAGCTCCTAGCGGAAAAAGGTACTGTTTGAATTCCTGCGCTTTAGGGTTTAAAGAGAAAAAGAGTAAATAGATTTCTCTATAAATAACTCCCCCTCACCACAAACCATTTAAACCACCCTAATCTTCTTCTAGTAAATGACTATCAGCTCATTTGAAGAAAATTTTTTACGAAAAAGAATTCATCCACTTAATTTTCTAGTATGGGGTTTATTTCTTACTATGGTTATTGGTAGTTTTTTTTTATGGCTACCTTTTACACATAAAGCAGGAGTAGAGGTTTCTGCCGTCAATGCTTTATTTACGGCAACTTCAGCTAGTACCGTTACTGGTTTAGTAGTGATGGATACGTTTGAATCATATAATTTCTGGGGACAGTTAGTTATTTTAATCTTAATTAATTTAGGCGGTCTTGGTTATATGACCATTATTACTTTTTCTTTTCTGAACAGCAGGATTGGATTAAAATATGCGGTTTATATGAAAGAGTCACTTAACTTACCTTCTATTGGTGATATTTTTCAGTTGGCTAAAAAAGTATTTTTAACAATTATTCTTTTTGAATTTGTAGGGATTCTGATGTTAATGTGGGTCTTTCGGGATCAAAGCTTTTTGACAGCTCTTTGGAATGGGATATTTCATGCCATGAGCGCGTTTAACAATGCAGGGTTTGATCTGATGGGTGGTTTTAGAAGTTTTATGGATTATTCAACAAATATTATTCTAAATCTAGCTATCATGATGCTTATTTTTTGCGGCGGTATTGGTTTTATTGTTATTTCTGATGTTTGGGGTGTGGTGACTAGATTAAAGAAAAGGTTTAGTTTGCATACTAAAATTGTTTTGACCACTTCGTTATTTTTAATTGTCTTTGGTGCTTTAGGCTTCTATTATCTAGAATCTTATGGTGTTTTGGGTGGTTATCACTCTACATTTGAGAAAGGGGTAGTTTCCACGTTTCAATCGGTTACTTCTAGAACCGCTGGTTTTGCAACAATTGATTTTGGTCAAGCATCTATTGCTACTATTTTGCTCATTTGTTTGCTGATGTTTATTGGTGCTTCTCCAGGAAGTACTGGTGCGGGAATAAAAACTACGACTTTTGCTGTAATAATCCTATTTATATTTGCTTCATTAAAAAATAAGGATCTGCCTGAAGCTTTTGGAAGAAAGATTGCTCGAGAAAGTGTAGAAAAAGCTTTACTTCTATTTATTTTATCTTTAGTGGTTGTTTTTTTAATAATTGTTTTTATTTCAATTATAGAGCCATTTTCTCTTTCACAAATTGTTTTTGAAGCTTTTTCTGCTTTTGGTACAGTTGGTTTATCTACAGGAATTACACCTCATTTAACTTCAGCTTCAAAATTAGCGCTAGTATTATTGATGTTCATCGGTCGTTTAACTCCTTTGACGCTAGTGGTATGGATTTCTCGCAATAAAAAAGCCAATGTTGAGTTATTGGAAGAATATGTGTCCATAGGATAATTTTGCTTATTGGGCCTTGGATAGTACTTTTTCTACATAGCATTCGAATAAGATAATTTTATATAGCTCTTGTTTATTTCTTAATCCTATGAAAAATATGTTTGGAGTTATTGGCCTTGGAAGATTTGGAATAAATATCACTCTTACTTTAGCACATTACGAACAGCAAATTATGGCTTTTGATAAAAACCAATCTAAATTGGAAAAAGTTAAAGATTATGTTGATTCGGCTAAAATTTTAGATTCTACTAACAAAGATGCACTTCGTGAGAGCGGGATTCATAATTGTAGTACGGTTATTGTTTCTATTGGTGAAGCTGCGGGGGCAAGTTTTTTAACTGTACTTAATCTAAAAGAAATGGGAGTAGAAAATATTATTGCTAAAGCCAATACTTTAGAACAAGGGAAAATTCTTGAAAAAATAGGAGCTACTCGAGTCATTTATCCTGAAAGGGAAAGTGCCATTCGTTTGGCCAGTCAATTAACTTCCTCTGACATCTTAGAATATTTAGAAGTTTCAACTGAATATCAAGTTTCAGAAGTAGTTGCACCAGAAGAGTTTGTGGGTAAGAGTTTGAAAGAGTTACACCTACGGGAGAATTTTAATGTCATTGTTTTAGCAATTAGAAGAAAAGGTAAAGTTATTGGTATTCCAACTTCTACCGAAGTGATTAAAGAAGAAGACTTAATTGTCTTTGTCGGTCAAGCTAAAGTAGTTAGAAAGTTAGTCAGCAAATATAAATTAGTAAATAAATATAGTTTGGATAAAGCGCATTTTGAGCAGATTGATTAATTTTTACTCTCCATTATTTCCAAATAAATCCATTTGTCTGGGCCGTAATGCAGCCATTAATTCTTTAAATAGCGGTGTAATTTTATCTCTGTAAACGGCTAAGTCTGGTGCACTAGATAATTCTTTAGGAATCAATTCTCCTTTAAATCCGATACCATACAATAACTCTATCTTTAGAGGATAGGGATTTAATATTTGTTCCAAACATTCTTCTTTTAGATATTTGTAAGCATATGTGTCTTGGCAGAGTTCAATTAATTCAATCAATTCTTCTTTCGTTTCATCACTCATGGTAGAAGTAATGCGTGGTTTTAGGTTTAGATAAGATTCTATAATCTCTGGCTTTTGGCCGCTAAATTCTAATAGATTGTCTAGTTGATTTTTATAGTATGTGCGTCTTCCACGACTAATGTAGTAAGCTTTTTCTTCTGCTTTTCCTCTAAGAAATTGTTTTTGTTCTGTTCTTAAGAAAGAAGATACCTCTAAGATTGTTTCTTTAGAAAATATTCTTCTTATAACTTCTGAATATGTTGCTTTTTCAAAATTGGTCTTTCCTCCTGATTGTATATCTAAGCCTTGATAAATAAAACGTGCATGATTAGATTCGTTAAATGGATTGGCTACAATTCTATTGCGGCTAAGAGATAGGGCGGGTCCTTGGCCCAAATAAGCTCCAAAATAATTTTGTTCTAATCTTGCATGGTTAATCTCTCCATTTATGAAGACTAAACTACCTCCGTAATTAATCAAATCATGGCTGCGCAAGGCTTTTTGAGATTGCTCTAGCGCTAGTCTTAAACCTTTAATCCAAGTGTAAGGGTCAATCTCTTCCAAACCGCTTGAGTAAAATGTAGAGGAAATTTTTTGTTGCAAGTCAGATGACAATTGGAATTGGTCTTTAAGTTTTGATGGTTTTAAGAGCTTCTGTTTTTCATTTTCTTCTGCGGCAAAGATTATTTCTAAAAATGGATATAGTAAATATTCCAAAGTGCGCAGACAATCATATTTTTCTAATGGACTAGTGCTTTGTTTAAATTTATTAGAAATATCTGGCGCTATTTTCTCAACTAGAGAAGCACTTCCAGCTAGCAGGGGGGTGAGATAAATTACTGATATCCCTTCTGAAAAAAAGCCTTTTTGTAATTGACCTGCGGATAAGCTGTCTGTTAATTCTTCTATATGATTTGGCTCAGTTTTATCAGCGGTTCTTTGTCTAGATTTTTTGGCTGCGTTTCTTAAATTATAATTGCCGCGTTTTAAAAAATAGTGTCTATCCCAATATTCTTCGCTAATTGTTTTAGGAGAAGCGGTGCAAATATCATCAGGAGCACGGCGAAAGTGCCTAGCTTTTATGGCGGCAGTTTCTAAAACTTCAAGAGCTGCTTTTTGGGCATAAAGTCCATCTTCATATAAATAATGCACAAGAGAATTAAAAGCAGCTGCATTGCCTTGACGAGCTTTTTTAATCAAATCAGCTTGTTCTTGGTAATTAATTGATTTTAGTAAACCACTAATAGTTTCTAAACGGTTATTAGATAATAAATTGCGGTAGTTAAAGTTATAACCAAAAGTATCTAGTGTCCAGCGGCCTTTGGTAATTACACGACGTAGAGCTGCAGCGCTCTTAGTAATTGGATGATGATGATTAGGTGCTGGATAATAATTGGTGGTTAATTTTCTTAATTTAATCTGGTCAAAAGCCATTAAATTATGACCAAAGAGCCAAAGCGGATCATCTTCAGCAATTACTTGACTTAATTTTTCTCCCAAATCCTGCTGGGTACTAAAGCGTTGCAAAATGCAGTCCTCTTTTTTTTCTTCATCAAATGGCAGGTTATGAAAAATAATTTTCCTTTTTGTAGAGAGGTAAATTACTTGTGATATTTGGTCTTTTCCAACTTCCCAACCCTCTAGTTCTAAATCAATGGTGGCGTGTGTGTCTTGCAATACAGTTTCTAAATCAATTATTCTTCTATCTTTCTCTTCATTTGAAAAATAAGTTATATCAGAAAGTGAATCTATTTGAGTAAATGGGGTATAGCGCCAGCGTAATTGCCGTGAAGGTGAATTTAAGTGGAAATGATCTCTTTTATCTAAAGCGTCTTTTTTACAGATAAATGGTTCTGGAAGAATTTTACGATCTTCTTTTGGCCCTTTTATGCTTAAAGTAACTGTTTTGTGGGTAAATTGCTGATTGTAGATTTGTCTACCTGGAAAGTCCCTTTTTAATTCCTCATTTAGTTTAAACGCCTCTCCCCCCTCTAGTGCCCTAGTATAAAATATATGGGGAATCTTAGCCAGATGAAGATGTGTTTTTCCTGGTTTATTTTCTTCTTTCTCACGGATAAAAAATAGTACCTCTTCTCCTTTTAATGGATGTAACGGTTCGACGTGGGTGATGTAATATTTAGGCATTAATGTTTAAGTTTAATTTTGAGATTATAACTATTGATGAACGGCAATGAAGATAATGCTATAGTAATAATAAAAACAGAGTAATGGACTAGGTGATCGAGGAATTATGGGTTATAATTCACCAACTAAACCACTCGTAAGTAACAACTCACCGAAAGGTTTATATATAAGTCCTCACTTCTGAGTAACAAACACCTCAAAACACCTCTTTTCCTCGGCAGGCTGTACGCAAGTGCGGTTTGCTGAGGTTTTTTCATAATTACTAAATATTAATCACAGATGTTTAAAACAAAAAGTAGATGAATTTAAATGTCAACATTGAAAGAAAAATCTCTGAATGGAGTATAGTAGCAAAACCAGCTTTTAGGGGGATTACGGCGGGTATTCCATTGGTGCTGGGTGCAGCTAATTTAATAGCTTATGATCAACACATGAGTTCTTACAAAATTGGAAATTCTGTAGAAGTATTGATAAATGATAATCTTGAAATGAGAAAGTATGATCTTAGTGATGCAGTGGGAATTATGGGTAGTATGGGTGAGAAGGCTTCATACTACGCTTGCCAAGATTTACAAGAACAAAACAAAGCAAATAAACCTTAAATTTTACTTTTTCTTTTAAGTAAGGTGGTAATAATTTCCTGTTTCTCTTTTTTAGTTTTCATCTCTCATACACCTTTGCTTTTTCTGTAAATCCCTCTACTTGCAAAGCAGTTTTTCCTGCAAATGCTTCAAACTTTATTTTTCTTGATTCAAGCAGCTGTACGAGAACAACTCCAGCAACCTCGGAAGATGGTTGCGTTGCTGTCACTTTAGCAAAATGCTGGCGATCCCAGAATGTTCCTGCATCGGTGAGATATCCATAGCTAATAAGTTCATATTTGACAAGGCCGCTGGAAAGGTCAACATGGGCAGGATCAGGTGCATTGCCTACTACTCCAAACTGCTTCGCTTCACCAGCAAAATCGCCTATTGAAACTACAAAGGTACTGGGTACAAGACCATCGTAGGCAAAGGCAAGATGCGTACTCCAATATCCTAATAAGCGTTGATATTCTTTTTTTCCTTCGTATCCATTTGTGCTTATCTCAAACCAATTACCCACTAGTTTTCCATCGATATCATAATCAATTTTGCCTCCTCGAGGTTCCTTCTGTCTCACATTTTTTTCTAAGAGTTGGCTTTTAAGCGGTTCAGCAAAGTGAGCAAACATGTCCACGGTATGTATCTTGAACGGCTCAATTTCATAATGTTTTGGAACTATAAAGCCCTCTAGTGTGACTTCCTCGTTATGCACTGAAAAATCAAATCCTGGTGCTTGGCCCAATACTTCACCCGCTTCTACTGCAACGACTTTTTTCTCTTTGATTGCTTGCTGCAATTTTTCTGAAAGTTGATTGACATGTATATAAATAGTATAAAACGTACAGGTATGATCAATGGTAATGCGATAATCCCCTATGCTGCTTGAGGAAAATTCGCTAGGCATACTGCCAACTGAAGCCATGCCATCGGCAGGAGCCAAAACATTTCTAAATTGAGAAGGGTCTTCCCGCTTGCTTCCTGCCTCCCAGCTGCTTGCTCCATAATAGCCATGATCAATAGGGGTCACGTGCCCGCCAATCATGAGGCCGACGGGCTGGATAGTTTCAATGTCTTTCAATGGCATGGGTGGAGAAGTGAAAACGACAGTTCCTGTGCCATTGCAAGTTTTTAAGTACTGTTGTTCCTGAGCATTTCTTTCAGGAAGAACTTCCTCTTGAGGAGAAAGAAAATATTTCTTACAAAATTCATTTTCATACTTTCCTCGGCAGTACTTTTCACATATCTCTTGGTTGTTCTGACAAAATTCTTTACAACCTTGTTCCCCTGAACAGAGAGTGTCTAAGCCGTATTGGTCTGTTGATGGTTTTGGTTGCTCACTATGGGAATTTTCAGAAGGTATTTCTGAGGGAGGAAATGTTTTTTCTGAAAATTCTTGCGGTTTACAGGCAAAGAGGAAGAGAATGGTGATAATTAGGATGAAGATGAATATTTTTTTGGACATGGAAAAAAGTAAAGATGTAATGGTTAATAAAGATTTGGTTCAAGCAAAGTAAAATCTAACTTATCACCACTAAAATTTCCGCATTCTTATCAATATTTCAGGTAAATTGTAGTTCAAGTTTTGCTTTTTGGCCTAGGTGAATACTTTTTCCTAACAGACCATTTTTTAGCAAACATTTTATAAATAACACTGTTTTTATAGCAAAAAGGCCCGACTCAGAGTATACCTGTAGGAGCCTACGGCGTAGTCCAAGCAATGAGTCACGGGGGTTAGTGATCGGGCGTCAATTTTTTATATTTTAGACAGAATGAAGTGGACAGTGTAAATCTAACATAGATATACTTAGTGTAAAAAAAATTAGTAAATTAGGAAGTAAAAGAAAGTAAACGTAAACAAGTACCACAAAAACAGGTACAAAAAATTACAATTAAGATAATAGAAATATAAAAATTAAAAACTAAAAATCAATAAACTTTAGAAAATGCTTGCTCATAATTTCGTCAAATTATCACCAAATATCGCTTCCTTTAAAGATAAAAACCTTTAAAGAACGTATAAATAGTAATTTTAAGTCTTTCAATGTGTAATTTGGCATCTTTAGTGCAGCTCTTTCTTGAAGTTTTGTGGAGGAAATATGGCAAAAATTAGTCCTGTTGCAGCAAAATATATTGTTTATGCTAGCATTCGTATCGATGGTATAGTAGACAAACCCGATGTAATTGGAGCAATCTTTGGGCAAACAGAAGGTTTGCTTGGTAGCGATTTAGAGTTAAGAGAATTGCAAAGAAGCGGCCGCATTGGCCGTATTGAAGTTAATACAACTACTAGTTCTGGTAAGACTGAAGGGGAGATTGTAATTCCCAGTTCATTAGATCGTACAGAAACTGCTATTGTAGCTGCAGCTTTGGAAGTTATTCAACGTATAGGTCCTTGTAATGCTAAAGTTGAAATCAAGAAGATGGAAGATGTGCGTATCAGCAAAAGACACTTCGTGATTGAAAGAGCTAAAGCTTTATTGAAAGAATTGAACGACAGCGCTTTGCCAGATTCTCAAGAATTGGCAGATGAAGTTGCTCAATCTGTTAGAGTTATGGAAGCAGTTACTTATGGTCCGGAAAAGTTGGATGCCGGTCCTGCAATCGAAGAAAGTGATGAGATAATCATTGTTGAAGGCCGGGCTGATGTTTTGAATATGTTGAAAAACGGTTTCAAAAACTGCATTGCCATGAATGGAACATCTGCTCCGCAGAGTATCAAAGAATTGAGCCGTAAGAAAAATACGGTAGTCTTTGTAGATGGGGATAGGGGCGGGGAATTAATCGTGCGGGAAATGTTAAGCACTGCCGATGTTGACTTTGTCTGTAAAGCTCCAGATGGCAAGGAAGTAGAAGAAATTACTAAGAAAGAAATCCATAAAGCTTTGCGCAGTAGAGTTACGGCTGAACAAGTTAAACTGGATCTAGGCATTGATGACCAAGGGGCTTTGAAAGAAGAAAGCAATGGAAAAACCAGTTCTCTAAGAGAGCACCGTTTTATGGGTGGCGGTAGAAATAATCGTGACAATCGGGACAATGGTCGAGATAATAGAGACCAAAGAGATAATCGCGAGGAAAACAAAGGACGATTTGCGCCAAGAAACGGTCAGTCTAGTTTTGGCAGACCAATGAATGCTCCTGCAACGCCTTTAGCTAATGCTGTTTCTGCTGTTGCATCTGCACCAGTTGCTGCATCTCCTAGGGATAAAAAGTACACTCCTGAAGAAGCTAAAGTATTCAAAGAAACTTTAGAAAATCTGTTTGGAACTCGAGGAGCTTGTATCTTTGACCAAAAGCTCAATATATTAGGTAAGGTACCATTAAGCGAACTATCTTCGACAATTAAAAGTTTGAATGGCGGAATTTACGCTTTAGCTTTAGATGGTCCTGTGGATATTGACTTACTTCGTTCAGCTGAGAAACTAGGTATCAATCATTTGATTGCTACAGGTTCGAAAGTTAAAGAAGCAAGCAGAGTGAATATCATTACTGATGAGATGCTGGCTTAGGCATCTAGGCTAGATTTTTTTACTTTTTTAAATTAATTTTAATTAATTATTTCTATGTTTGTTTTGTTTTTAGTGAGGTTTCTAATTTATGTTAAACTAAAAAAACAAAGAAGATTTATCGAATAATATAACTAATAATCTACCTCACCAAATCCATCCTAATCTCTCTAATCTCTAAAGTTCTACGAGGAACAATCTTTAAAGCGTTAGTGCCTTGAACAGCATCTTCACTTAAGTCAAGAGTAAGAGTTACTTGTCTAGTATCAAAGTGTTCTTTAAAGCCGTTGTATTCTAAATATCCTGTTTTGGTATTTGTGCTGTCAACAAATTCTACTTTAGCACGCATTTTGGCTTTATTATCTTTGATTTCTCTAAATTGGTCATAGGACAATTCAAAGTAGTAAGTCGGGAATTGTACCTCTTGAAGTTGCGAGAGAATAAGGACATGGGACAATAAATAAACGCCTCTCTCTGTTTTAAATTGGATTTGGTTTTCGCCTTTATTGATCATTCCTGAGGAAATTTCTATAGGTACAAACGCTAAATCACAATCTGGAACGGCATCATAAATCTTCTGTCCGTTAAGTACGATTTGTAACGGTCCAACTTCATTGTACAAACAGTCTGGTTGAAAACGTAGGGTAACTTTTTCTAAATTGTTTCTTTCAGTTTCGGATACTAAAAATACTTGAGTTGAGCTTTGTGCTTCTACATCAGTAACATCGGCGACTATTTTTAAATTTTCTAAAGCTAAAATATTAGTGGCCCAAAAAGCAATTCCTGGTGAAGTTAAAGTAAATGTTAATTCGTTATCGGCTTTGAGCAAACTTTTAGGTAATCTTAGAGGTACGGCTCCTGACTTTAATTCGCCGTTGAAAATGTTTTCTTTATTGAGATTGATTTTGATTCTTCCGCTAGCTTCGCGAACATCAAATGCAAATAAAATATTTTCGGCTCTTTCCCAATCTTGTAATGAGAATCTAAATGTGTCTGGTTCTTCGCTAAATAGGCTTTTCTTAGCGTAAGCACTGCTTTTTTCAGCAATAACTTCAGTTTCTGTTTTTGTAAAGATATTAACAACTGGCAAAGGATGTTCAACTTCATTTTGTTCTAAATAGTCTATCCTTCCCGGACTTTTTCTTAAAACATTTGAAGTAACTGTAGCTTGGGCTAGATTATTATCTGATGTAGTACCAGAAACAGTATCTGAATCCGAGGCAGTAGGTAATGGTTCTCCTAGGATATCAGCTCTTTCTTCAGGGCTAATCATGACGATAAAACCTATAAGTAAAGCCGCGATAATCGCTACTAAAACTGCTGCGCCAGCAGCTTGACCCTTTTTCATGAAACAACACCTCTTTGATAATATCTGTTTGATTTCTTTCTAAATTAAATTGAAAGTTATTCAATAAAAATTGGTTAATACCCAGCAGCTTGCTGCAACCAATTTTTAAGAGTAAAAATCCATTTTGAATGTCCCACGGCTTGCTGTGGGTATTTTTACTTTCTTCTCTATTTTTTAGTCTGGTTAATCATTTCTTATATATAAAATGTGCTGTTATGGTTGAATGAATGTTTTAAACTTTTTAAGCCAAAAACTTAATAAATCACAGCCCGTTTTTGTTTTTATGACTCATACTGCTAACGATGTGGCTTCTTTTTGTAAGAAGAAAGGCTTTATTTATGCTAGTTCGGAAATCCATGGCGGCCTCGCGGGATTTTATGATTATGGTCATTTGGGAACGAAGTTAAAGCATAATTTTGAGAACTTATGGCGCAAGTATTTCTTGGGTTTGAATGATAACTTTTTTGAGATAGAAACTGCTAATGTCATGCCGGAAAACGTTTTCAAAGCTTCAGGACATTTAGAGAATTTTATTGACCCTTTAATTAAGTGCAGCAATTGTGAATTTGGTGAAAGAGCAGATCATTTCTTGACCAAAAAATTAGGAAAGCGCTTTGAAGGTTTAAAGCCTGAAGAATATACAGCTTTAGTTGAAGAGCATAATTTGAAATGTCCATCTTGTAATCATGAGTTATTGCCAGCTACAATTCTAAATATGATGTTTCCTTTGTCTTTAGGAACCGGCGCGGGCGGCAAGGGTTATCTACGTCCAGAAACTGCGCAAAGCCCTTATGTTAATTTCAAATTACAATACGAATTACTTCGAAAGAAATTGCCTTTGGGGTTAGCAATAGTGGGTAGAGCATATCGTAATGAGATCTCTCCTAGAAACTTTACTTTACGTCAGCGCGAATTTACACAAGCGGAATTGCAGATTTTTTTTAACCCTGACAAAATAAAATTTCATCCTGACTTTGAGACGGTAAAAGACTATAAACTTAGAACTTTATTAGTACAAGATCGCGAAGGCGAAGTTGTTAAGGAAAAAAGTGCTTCAGAATTATTACAGTTAGGTTTGCCGCAGTTTTATGTCTATCATTTAGTTAAGATCCAGCAGTTTTATTTAGATGTGTTAAAAATTCCTGCCGAGAAATTTAGACTTTATCAGTTAAGCGATCAGGAAAAGGCTTTCTATAATTTATTTCATTTCGACTTAGAAATCGAATTAGAAGAGCATGGTTTTACAGAGATGGGCGGTTTGCATTATAGGACTGATCACGATTTAGGTGGACATCAACGTGTTTCGAAAGAAAACATGGAAGTGTTTGAGGAAGAGAGCGGCAAGAAGTTTATACCTCATGTTTTAGAATTAAGTTTTGGTGTCGATAGAAATGTTTATGCTCTATTAGATTTAGGTTTAGAAGATAACAAAGAACGTGGTAATATGGTTTTACATTTATCAAATCAATTAACACCATTTTATGGTGCAGTATTTCCTTTAGTGAAGAATAAACCAGAAATTACTAATAAAGCCGAAGAAGTTTATAATTTATTACGTCAAGCTTATTCAGTTTATTATGATGAATCAGGCAGCGTGGGCAGGCGTTATGCTCGGGCTGATGAAATGGGCGTGCGTTATTGTATTACTATTGATTTTGATAGTCTGGTTGACGAAGCTGTAACTATTAGAGATAGAGAAACAACTAAACAAGAACGAGTAAAGATTTCTCACTTGAAAGCGAAGTTATTTGAGTTGTTTTTAGCAGGGAATTGATATAGGAGAATATGGATTTTAAAGAGAATGGGGTAATTGAACTCGAGCGAGAATTGAGCGAGCTAGATAAATTTGTGTTAGATTTTGTTAAAGTTTTAGAAAATCACGCTTCTTATGTTATTATCTCTGGTTATGTAGCTATTCTTTTCGGTCGAACTAGAACTACAGAAGATGTAGATATGTTCATTGAAAGATTAGATTTAACGAGAGCAAAACAACTTTATGAAGATTTGTTACTTCATGGTTTTTGGGCTTTGAATGCTAGTTCTGAAGAAGATTTTTTCTCAGCTCTTTCAGAAAATATTGCGGTGCGTTTCGCTAGGAAGGGAGTAGTTATTCCAAATATGGAAGTTAAATTCGTGAAAGATTATTTAGATAAACTCACTTTGGAAAATAAAGTTAAAGTTTTCACACGTGGCGGGATAATTTGTGTTTCTGAATTAGCTTTGCAAATTGCTTACAAACGGTTTGTTTTGAAAAGTGAGAAAGATGTGGAAGATGCACAACATCTGCAAAAATGGTTTAACATTTCTGAGGAAAACGTTAATAAATATAGGCATATTTTAAAAGAACATGGTCGCATCTAGATTAATTCTTGACAGAAATGGTTTTATTGATTACTGGGTTGACTATATGAAAGCACACACTGATGCAGAATGGAGCAGGCAGCAAAATGTGTTGATAAATTCTGTCCTGAAGACGGTTCGGCAGCCTAGTGCAAAAGAGTATATGGAAATGAAAAGTAAAAAATGATTAATCGAAAGGTTAAAATAGTTATTTCTATAATTGTTAAATTAAATGGTCAAATCACAAAAACACGATTCTTTATCTACTAATAACATAGCTAATAAACATGGTTTGAGATTGCTTGTAATGTTTGGTTCGCAAGTACTGGGCGGGATTCATAAAGAAAGTGATTTAGATTTGGCTTTTCATTCTTTTAAAGAAGTTGATGAACAGAAACTTTATGAAGATTTGTCACGTTATTTCAAGCGAGCAGATATAGACTTAATTAATTTGAGTACTACGCATAATCATATTTTGCGTTTTGAAATTCTCTCTAAATGCAAAGTTCTTTTTGAATTTAAAAAAGGCTTATGCAGTAAAATGACTTGGGAGAGCTATTTTGATTATATTGATTTTCAGAGCTACTATAAATTACGTAGTAAATTGATAGATGAAAAACTAGCTAAAATGGTGTCGGCATGAACAATAATTTAAATTTATTAGAAAGTAGCTTTACAAACTATGGGTAAAATGCTAAGAATTTATCCAATTTATCTCAAGAAAATTAAAACCTGGATGGGAAAGAAAAAGTAGATTACACCACCCTCTTCAAATTATTTCTTTTAAAAACCGACAGCTATATACACTAAAAATCATTAGACATATGATTTTGACATAAATAATAAGAATGCTCTTCTATAAAAACTGAAGGAACAAATAGTCATAATTAATAGTTTGTTCCTTCATACACAAAGTGAAGCAACGACTTCACTTGTGCACAAATGAGGTAGTTTCCTCATTTTGTGTATTGTAAGCGTAATTTAACTGTATAATCCACAGAATTTTCCACCGGTCTCGGACCGGTGGCGAAAAATGCCACCAGTCACGGGGAAAATTCTGGGAGTCCAAAGGAAAGCGGCCGAGCGAAGCGAGCATGCCACCGGTCTTTGACCGGTGGTGCCGCTTTCCTTTTTGACAGTTACTATGCTTCCAATAAAATATGTGTATTTGATGGACTTTAAGGATCATAAAGTATGGTTAATTTTAGGTATCGTAGTTTTAGCAATTGGAGTTTTATTCTTAGTACCTTGGGTGGGTTCAATGTAGTAATTCTTTTGGCAATTCAAACTTCTTATCAGAAAATACTATTTCTTCAACAGCAGAAATACATTTACGGCAGACGTTCATCATAAAATCATATTTTTGCATTATTTCTTCACTCTGAACTGAGGAGCCATATCTTGCTTTCTCTCGTTCGTCAACATCAGTTTTCTCTTCTTTTTCTTTGTAGACCATTATTCTATCAATAAATTCGTCGCTGTAATCTATTAAATTCTTATTTTTAACATAACGCAAAAATAGGGCAGTACATCTTTGACTTCTACTTTCTACTCCAAACTTAGTTAAAATGGCTAGAGCGCAATAATATTGGCTATAAAACCACTCTTCAGGAATTTTATAATCCAGACGTTGCTTTTTGTAGAGGTCACATAGTTGTAAATTTACTTTTGCTTTTTGGATATATTCTTCTGCTTTTTTATTATCCTGCTTAACAAAAACTAAACCTTTGTGTTTCTTCCCTTTCTCTTCCTCTTTTTTTGCCAGAGAAAAACACTCAAAAATTTTTAGTTCTTCTGTCATTTTGTGATTCCTTTTATAAATTTAACAAAGTTATCCTGTCCGAACAAGACTATCCCTTTTTTAGTTGCATCTATAAATGCTCTGTTCTGTTTTTGAAGTTCTCTTTTAAATTCACTTTCGACAAAATTAATGGAATGAATTTTTTTAGATAGGGTTTTCTGAACTTTATCGATTATATTTTGGAGTTTTAGAAAATTATTCTTTTGAGTTATTCCTACTATATCAATATCATTTGCCTGCTGGGGCGAGGATAAAATACTTCCATAAAGAATTACAAAACTGGTTATATCCTCTAATTCTTTAAAATTAACTTGCCATCTTCTTTGTTTTATCGCTTCTTCTGTCAGATAAAGCGAGAGTGATTTTTCTAGGAGCTGATTTTCCCAGTTTAGTTTAATCAAAGAAGCACTGGTTTTACCTTTTCCTATGGTGGAGATTGTGATTAATTTATTGCTCTCTAACTTCTTTAGAACTTTCCACATCCCTACCCGGCTTAAACTTAATTCATTGGCTAAACTGGTTACACTATGCGTGCCTAAAAAATCTTTAAGCAAGTTGATCAGTACTTTTTTTATAGTTAAATGTCCTGTTACCATATAGTTAATAGTTGTTAACTACTAGTTAATATATAAATTTTTCTGATTTCTTTACCATTTTAAAAACCGACAGCTATATACACTAAAAATCATTAGACATATGATTTTGACATAAATAATAAGAATGCTCTTCTATAAATAATAGGTGGCTAAAATTAAAGAGGTAATTAAATTACAGCCAGAATTACATGAAGAAGTGATTGAACAGGTCAAAGAAGCAAGAAAACGTATTGCTAAATGACAAGGCGTTAGTAATATTGATATTCTTAAAGAGTTTGATGTTATATGAGTTATCAAGTTATTTGGAATGATAAATATCGTGATTTCTTACGTAGCTTCTCAAATAAAAATCAATTTTAAAATTTAAGCAATGGCAAACTGCGTATTTTCACTAGTTACTTCGTTATGTCCAAGATCGATAGTTAATGGGATACTAACATCTTTTTCTTTATCTTCGAATTTCATAATTAATAAAATGTATACATAATTTGGCTTATAAGTAATGGTCATTGATACTTTCTTTAAGTTTTCTAATTGTTCTCTAAGAATGTTTAAATTTTTAGAAGCATTAATTATCTCTATTCCCGCAACAAAATCATTATGGTCAATATCAATTATAAAATCCCCAATATCTATTGATGCCTTAATTTTTCGTTCCATCGACAAAGATAAAATATCTTCTTCTTCGTCATAATTCATTTTTGTATTGCTTTCTGCCATTTTGTATCAGTGTTCCATCCTGTAATTATATATAAATCTTTCTCGCGAATTGCGACGATTAGGACTAAACTATATCTGTGGCTTAACTTAAGCCAAAGCTTATATTTTTCTTCTCCTTCGTTTATTGATGATTGTTCGTCTACTTTAAGTAGTTTATCCGTTTGTTTAAGCAGTTTGAGAGTCATTCCTTGATTTATTGGTCTTTCTCTGACACGTTCCGTAAAATGTTTCTTAAAATGAATTTTTTCTGTGTCTAATTCTTGCAGAAATTTCTTTACTTTTTCAAATGAGGACATTTTTTGTTGATTAAATTATTTTTTTATTTAATACTTTCTGCTATAAACTAGTGATTCTCTTCTTTTAAAAACCGACAGCTATATACACTAAAAATCATTAGACCTATGATTTTTATATATCTAAAATGCTATTTAATACGCTAAAAATACCACCACTCTCCACAGTGAAACAAAGATTTCACTGGGACGCCAATGAAGTCGTTGCTTCATTGAGCGTATTGAGTGGTGGTTTACTTTGTAAACCACATATCGATTAGGTG
>Ga0209541_10008066_pt1 | contig 17503 bp, 14 predicted proteins | sample RifCSPlowO2_01_FD_184027 | JGI IMG/M metagenome (GOLD analysis project Ga0209541, IMG submission 184027) | Groundwater microbial communities from Rifle, Colorado - Rifle CSP2_plank lowO2_0.1 (SPAdes) (version 2) | ecosystem: Environmental > Aquatic > Deep subsurface > Groundwater | place...
TCGGAGAGCCGACTTCCGACGTTAAGTCGGAACGTCGGCTTTGAACGACGAGGGGGAGGTTTAAAAAAACTTTTTTCTGAGTAAATCCAAGAAAGATTCTTCCTCTTCGCTTTCGGGAAGGTAACTCTCAAGAATTCTTCTAATTTCCAATTCTTCATGGCCGTGGAAAGGAATAACTAAGAGTGGCATTAGGTGATGTTTTCTTCTCAAAGCGATTTCTTCATCCGGAAAAATCCAAAACGATTCAAAATTTTCGTAATGATAAAGTTTCCCGTCAATGGCAATGCCATCGCTGTCAAACCGAAAATCATGTGTTTCCGGTTTTTTAAATTTTCTCGCGTAAATAATAAAGATTGTTAAGGCGACAATAATTATCAGAAGATAATTTTTCAGCATTATAGAAAAAATAATAACGGCAAAACCAATAATGGCTAAAGCCCAAAGCCACTGGCCATTGTTTAAATTTACCGGCCTTTCTTCAATTTGCCAGTTTACCCCGCCAGAGGCGGGGCTTATTTCATCTGAAGCGGAATTTTCCTGATTTTCTTCCCGCACCTTAATTTTTATTGTTTCATTTATCATGCCTCGTTTAAATTTATCACAAAATTAAAATCAGGCATAGAGCCTGATTTGCTTAACAGGCAAGCGTACCTGTTTGATATATCGAGATTGATGCTATAAGCCGAAGAGGCTCAATGGGTTACCAATCATCCGCAGAAAATACTCAAGGACATTTCCACCAACTTGTTTATACTCGCCGGCCTCGTTCTTATTTTCTTTACCATTAAAATCGTGATAATCAACCACGTTATCGCGACAAATGATAAAATATTCTCCGTCAGGACCCGTAACACGCGATTTCTGTTTATTAAAATAAAGCGCGTCTTTATCGGTCTGAGGGTTCTTAATGGGATAGATTACCGTAAAGAAACGCTTAAATTTCTCGTAGATTCGATCTACGTCCTCTTGACCGCTCAAACTGACTTGGGGGTTATCTGTCCCTAAGAAGTGTTTCAAGCCTTTTGCGCCCGGCAATTTTTCAACGTTAGGCGCATCCGGATTAAAACCGGCGTCCTTAAGACCATCGGGACAAGGTGTTTTCCCGATCTCTAAGGTTCTTGCTTTTTCACGCGCTTCTTTTGCGGTACTAAACAAGCCGGTCATTACTGTCTTTTTGTCGTAGTTTTTATTTAGATTAGCGGTAGTAGCACATCCAGAAAGAATTAATGCTGCCAATGATGTTACGGCGAAAGAAGTCAAAGAGAGCATTTTCGGCACAGTATATACCTCCAGTTTAAGGTACAATTTTGTATTAAGATTCGTAGCAACTAATCCAATTATTGTCAATACGGTGTGTCTCGGTCTAGAACCACGCCAATACAAGGATTATAGGGCTTTTTTGGCTATTTTTCCAGAGAGCTGTTTGAGGTGTCTCGGTCGGGTCATTTATTCGGGAAATGAGACAAATGAGACACGGAATGCGTGTCTCACGCTGTGTCTCATTTTTTGACCATCTCTAGTCAGAGCGCACCATTCAACGTCATATCTCTAAAGAGTCAGAGGCACAAGTTGTTGCTGAAGAAAAGCTTTATGTTTTCTTGATACAAGAGTAAGATAAAATAAATGAAAAACTTTCTTAAAAATTTAGATCTAATAAGTGGTCAATATAAAATACCCTTGTTGTTAGTATTTGTTTTTATGTTCTTGTTTGGGGTTCTTTTGTATCAATTAAGAAATAAAACAATACCTACCGCTTCAATTACTAAACCCATATTAACGGAATATGACCGTAAAGTAGAAAATTGCAAACAAGAAATATTACAGAAAAATCCGGATACAAAATTAGTTGAATTCAACGATTACAAAATATCAACAGAATATTCCGGACCTTTAGCAGATTCTGACATAAACAGTCATCCGCTTGCTGGAAGATATAGAACAGTGATAAGAAATGATGTTAGAAATCAGGGAGTCAATTTTGCCGGACATTACACAATAGCTCAGTGGGGAGCAACTGGTATTGGGGACTTTATGGCTGTCGTTGATCGTATCACCGGCAGGGTATATCCGTTTCTCTACGTAATCAAAACCGGATTAAAATTTCAAAAAGATAGCGAGTTGATTGTCGTTGATTCTCTTGATGATATGCTTGCGGACTCTTGTCGGGCAGAGGAGACAAATGCCAGAACATTTTATTTCCAGTTTAATGGAACCGAATTTATTCTTATCGGACCCAAAGATAAACCCGGACCGGACACTGAATCATACGGCTGGTTGGATTATTAAAATAAAAGATTAGAAATGATAAAATAACAATTAATAATATGATTTATCAACCCAAAACAATTAAAGAGGTGGTGAATGAAATAAATACTAAGTATTTTTTACCACACATTCAGAGGGAGCTCGTTTGGTTACCGCCCCAAATTAGCAAGCTATTTGATTCATTAATGAGAGGATATCCAATTGGTACTTTTCTATTTTGGCGTATCGCTAAGAAAAAAGACATTACTAAGTTGGAATTCATTAAAAATTATAAAAAAGGCAAAAAGAATGAAATCAACAACAGCACCAATAAAGATGAATATTGGCTCGTATTGGATGGACAACAAAGGTTGCAATCTTTTTATATAGCGATTAACGGCAGTTATGGCGATAAAGAATTGTTTCTCAATGTACTGAGCGAAAAACTGGAGCATGAAGATACTGACGATGAAGAAAATGAAATTATTTATGAAACTAAATTTTTTAAAAATGCATCTGATTATTTTATCAAAGAAAACCCCGAACAAAAATCCAAATCAAAAAAATTATGGGTAAAAATCAAAAATTTTGCACTGTTAAACGAGGACAGAAGAGACGATTTTATTGAGAAACTTAAAAACGATCTGGCCGACGATCTTCTGCATTCCGATGCACGGCTTCTTGAACGGAATATTAAAAAGATACACACGCTTGTTTCTTCCATCGAAACGATATTTTATTATCTCGAAAATGAAGAAAATTATGACAAGGTACTCGATATATTTATTAGGACTAATTCGGGTGGTACAAAACTAAGTAAATCCGACCTCTTGTTTTCGATGGTCAAATTACAATGGAAAAATCGTGATGCTTATCGAGAATTTAATCAATTGGAAGAAGAAATAAATATCAAAGGAGAATTTGAATTCGATAAAGATTTTATATTGAAAACATCTCTGGTGCTGATTGGCGCCGATCCCAAATATCGGATTGAAAACTTTAATCGCAAAAATATTTCTATAATAGAATCACAATGGGACAGAATAGCTAGTAGTATTCGTGTCGCGATAGATTTACTAACAAATATCGGCATAGCATCAAAAAAAGTATTAACCAGTAAAAACTCTCTCATCCCAATAATATATTTTACTTATTTGAATAAATTACGAACATATTCAGGCGACAAATCCTCAATTATTAAGGCCAGAAATGCCGCTAAAAATTGGTTATTGAACGTGCTCCTTGTAAACCTATACAGCAGTCAAACTGATGAAATGTTAAAGAGAGCCAGGACGGCGATTGATAAAAACAAGGGTAAAATATTTCCAGCAGAAAGCATAATGGCTAATCTACCGCCTGGCAAATCAGCCGAGTTTAAACAAGAGACTTTTAATGAAATCGGCTATGATGACGGGCGGGCATTGTTGGTTTTAGCACTTTTGTATCCGGACTTTAACCTAAATGCCGTGTCGGCCACAAATAGGCCGAATATAGATCATATTTTTCCTCAAGATTTGAGCGATAAGGGGTTTGATTCAGAGATTTTAGATAATATAGGTAATCTCGAACTTTTAACAGATACAGAAAACAAACAAAAACAAGATGTGCCCTTTAAAAAGTGGCTAAAATCTCGGGACATTTCATTTATTAAGCGCAACTATATTCCTAGTAGTAAGGATTTGTACGCAGAAGACAAGTATAAAGATTTTATTCAACAACGCCGGGAGATTATGTTTAGAGCGCTACTAAGAAAATTATAGATAAAATTAACATTAAAAAATAAATTATGAATGGACTTCAAAAATGCAGATGCGGCAGCATACTCTCTGGCATGGAGCAATCTGAAACACAAAAAGGCATTTGTGATTCTTGTCAGCAAAAGAGGAAATAAAAAAATTTATGGAACTCCTCAGAAAAACAATAACGGATCATGAAAATCGCCGGAAAGACAATTCTGATAAGAAAGAGTTGTTTATAAAAGAGCGGCACCCTCATTCAGCCGCTTTTTATAAAGACCAGTGGTCTTTTATCCAAGATGTCGGTGTTAGAGAAAACATTGCCTACCAGATGCAATACCTGGAATTTTTGATTCATTTGTACAATGATTATCAGATTTATCTAACTATCGAATCATTGCTCTGTAAAGATATTATGGTTGCCGTTGGGGGCATCATTGAAGCCGCCCTTTTTGATATGATTCAATCTGTTAAAGAGAAAGCTGGTTTAAAAATGGAAGATCGCACCGACTTTACCATGCTACTTGGCCAGGCATATCACGAGTACGGTTTGATAAACGAAGATTTGTGGCACTTTTTCCATAATCTGCGAAAGGTAAGAAACAATCTTCATCTTAAAGCTGCTGATTTTCAGGAACACGCTGCCTATACGATTGAACAAGTGAATGAATGTATAACAAAATTGGATGATTTTTTATCGTATCAAAAGTCAATCAGATGATAAGAATCAAAAATTTATAGGCTGTGGATAAATTTTTAGTGTAATTGTGGTATAATAAAATTACAATTGAATAAAAAATCCTATTCTACACGGCAATGCACTTATGTTAAAAGAACATAAGACGTAGATGGTGATCGAAACTAAAAGATCATCTGAAAGGTTATCTCAAGAAGAAAAAGATACGAGCATAAAATTTGCTCCAAAAACCGGCAGGTTCTTCATTAAGAAGAAATTGTCGATTTTTGGAGCAATTTTGTTTATTAACCAAAAAATTAAAATTAATAATTTATAATATGATAGATAAAACCAAGCTCGCCGTTCAATATATCGCTGTGAACATACTAAAGCTGGCGGCATATAACCCCCGCCGTTGGGATGAAACGGCAAAATCACAGCTTAAGGAAAGCATTAAAAAATTTGGACTGGTCGACCCAATTATAGTCAACGGCGCCCCGAACCGAATACATGTCGTTATCGGCGGTCATTTCCGATTGGAGATGGCTAAAGAACTGGGACTAAAAGAAGTGCCAGCAGTCTATATAAACATCCCCGACATTGAAAAAGAAAAAGAATTAAACATCCGACTCAATAAAAATACTGGAGAGTTTGACTGGAACCTGCTAGCCGGTTTTGACGAAGCATTTTTGGCTGATATCGGCTTTTCAAGTGAAGAACTTGATGAAGTCTTTGGGATAGACGAAGATCCAGAAGTTTTTGATTTGGCCAAGGAATTAAAAAAGCTTCAGATTGAAAAAATTGAAATCAAGAAGGGAGACATTTGGCAGTTAGGCGACTCAAAATTGACCTGCGGCGACAGCACTGTCGAAAAAGATATTTTAAAACTTATGGACAGAGAAAAAGCGGATATGTGTTTTACCGACCCTCCTTATCTTTTAGATTATCTGCGTGGCAAGAAGAAAAAGAAATCCACGGAAGGATTCGGCTTGAAGCGGGACAGGCGATATTTGGAGACTGATTCGCTGCCGGAGAATTTTACTGAACTTTGGATGGCAAATGTCGCTAAAATCCAGAAGCCGGATTTTTCGATAATCGTTTTTGAGAATCCAAAGAATCTCCGTATTATTTGGAACGCTTTGGAGAAATATTGGAAATACCGAAACACAATTACCTGGCATCTTCCGAATCGGGTATCCGGATTTGCGGCCAAATACAAATTCTTTAACAAGCAAGACATTGCCCTTGTCGGAACGGGTGGCAGTGTTCCGATGAACCTTGAGCCTGAGGATGAACTTTTTCAAAACGAATACGAAAATGCTCTTTTTGCCACTTCGGGGAAACCGCATTGGGAATCATATGAAAAAGGTAAAAAGATTTGCCCTACTGATTTTGTGGAGCATATTGCAGCAGATGAAAAATCCTCCGGTCAAGGAATTATATTTGGAACTAAGCCTCTAGAAATTCTGATTCCATACATTAAGGTTCTTACCAAACGAGATGATCTTATAATCGAACCATTCGGGGGCAGCGGGTCGACGCTGATTGCCGCTCACAAAATGAATCGCCGCTGCTATCTTATAGAAAAAAGCCCGGTATACGCGGAGATCATAAAACATCGGTGGGAAAAATTAACAGGATTAAGAGCTCAAAAAATTTATGGAGAGCCCAATGATTGAAGAACGCCAGGGAAAAGACAAGCAAGCAATGATTGAGGCCTTGAAAGAGACGCCGATTATTCAAGTGGCGTGTAAAAGAGCGGGAATCGGCCGAGCTACTTATTACCGGTGGAAAATGGAAGACGGCAATTTTGCCAGGGAATGCGACACGGCTCTGCGGGAAGGCATTGAATTTATCAATGACATGTCAGAATCGCAAATTATTCAGCTCATCAAAGAAAGGAAACTGCCGGCAATTAATCTTTGGCTTAAGTCTAATAATCCTCGCTACGGCGGTAAAACAGCTTATCGTCCACCTATTTTTACGGCAGCCGATCTTTCGCCCGAAGAAGAAAAACTTTTTAAAAAAGCTCTGGCGTTGTCCGCCGAAACGCCAAAAAAATTTAAATATGGCAAAAGGAATCTCATCAAAAAATCTGCGTGAAATATTGGGGAATCAGAAACTGCGGAAACAGCTGGCTTATGAAGATCCGATGTGGTTCTGTCTCGTTTACTTGCGGCAATGTTTCAAGTATCCGTTAGCGCCTTTTCATTTGGAGATGTTTCATATTCTTAAAAATCCCAAATATGAATTCGCAGTTATAATGGCTTTTCGGGAATCGGGAAAGTCCACCATCATGAATATGGCAAACGTCTTATGGTCGGTTTTAGGCAAGCCGCAGAAAAAGTTTATTGTAGTTATGAGCCAGACACAGGAACAGGCAAAGAACCACTTTACTAACTTAAAGGCAGAATTGAAATACAACGATCTTCTTCGGGAGGACTTCGGACCATTCACCGACGATGAAAGCGAATGGAAAAAAATGTCCTTGGAATTGATATATCGGGAATCCAAAATTATATCAGTATCGCGGGAGCAAAGCGTCCGAGGCATCAAGTACGATTCGCTTCGGCCCGACCTAATTATCTGCGATGATCTTGAGGATAGTTCGGCGCGGTCTGATGAAATTAAACGTGATGAACTCTATGTCAGATTTATAAGCGAGATTCTGCCTCTTGGAAGCGAGCATACCAGAATCATCGTACTCGGCAATCTGATCTGCGAAGGTTCTCTTTTAATGCGGTTGAAAAGAGACATTGAGGAAAAAGGCCAAAAAGGTGTATTTCGGGCGTACCCGATTATTGATTGCGAGAGCAGAATTCTATGGCCGGGAAAATTTTCCAACATTGAGAAAGTCAGAGAACTTTGTAAAAAATTCCCGCGTGCCATGTGGATCAGGGAATTTTTGCTCAGACTAGTTTGGACAAACAAAGATGGTGAAGAGCCAAAACCCATTATTATGGACGATGTATTCATAAAGAAATATAACCTGTCTCCAAAAAGAGAAGCTTTTCCAAAACAGTGCGAGCTTATTCCTCAAATGAAAGAATTTAATATTTTGTTGCCAGATAAAGAAATGATCCCGCCAATCATAAGCAGTCTTTCTGTATCAACAGTTTCTAATAATAGGGATATGTTAGACCTAAACTGGCCTTCTTGAGAGTTTCGTCGTCTTACAGCAGCTTTTGAGTTATCAACTTACAGGGTCTGGACTACCTTGACCATTGCGGCATCCTTGTCCTTGTATGAATACACAACCACAAGGGGTAATTGGGGCTGCAACCCAAACGAACAATAAGCCGCCGATAAAGGTCAAATACGTGCTTTACGCGAGAAAAAGCACGGAATCGGAGGAACGGCAAATCCTCTCTATAGATTCGCAGGTGAAAGAAATGCTGCAACTCGCCGAGCGCGATGGATTGGAGATTATAGAAATCCGGCGGGAAAGCCATTCGGCTAAAGCAACCGGACAGCGGGTCGTCTTTAACGAAATAATCAACGACATTAAATTAGGAAAATTCAACGGCATCCTTACCTGGGCGCCGGATAGGCTGGCGAGAAATGCCGGCGATCTCGGGGCCCTTGTCGATTTAATGGACCAAAAGATTCTTATTGAAATCCGCACTTTCGGCCAGCGATTTACGGACTCGCCGAATGAAAAATTTCTGCTGATGATTTTGGGCTCACAAGCGAAATTAGAAAATGACAATCGAGGAGTGAACGTGCGGCGAGGATTACGGATGAGATGCGAGATGGGCTTGTGGCCCAATATGGCGCCGCTCGGATATTTAAATCAGAAACTCATAGATAAAAAATGTCAGGTGATTACCGATCCCGAGCGAGCGCTGATTGTAAAACAAATGTTTGAGAAAGTTGCTAATGAACACTGGTCGGGCAGAAAGGTGTATCATTGGCTTAAATTCGAACTTAATTTCAGAACGAAAAGCAATCATCATGTTTCCTTAAGCAGTATCTTCCTGACCATACAAAACCCGTTTTATTACGGCGTATTCGAATATCCGGAAAAAAGCGGCAACTGGTATACCGGAAAGCATGAACCGATAATTACAAAAGAATTATTTGATAAAACCCAGGAGCAGTTAAATCGCGATCAGATAGTAAGATCGGAAATTAAGGAGTTCGCTTTTACGAAACTGATGCATTGCGGATTGTGTGGATCTGGAATAAGCGCGTCGGAGAAGTTCAAGAAGCATAAGGATGGCACTACTGCTCGATATGTTTACTATGGCTGTTCAAGAGCCAAAGACCTCCATTGCCAAAGCGGTTATTTGCGAGAGGAAGGGCTTATAGATCAGCTTATAAGGCTTATAGATGAGATAGATATGAATGAAATGATAATGAAGCATAAGTTTGAGGAAGAAGTTGACCGACTCAATAAATTCCAAAAGAATATCCTTGGCATGCAGGGTGTCAAAACAAAAGTTAAAGATATTGATCTCCAAGGATATGCCAAGTACCTCTTAAAAGAGGGGGCGGCTATTGAAAAAAGGGAATTCTTATTATGTATGAAAAGTAAATTCGTGATTGCGAGAAAGATTGTGGCAGTAGAGAAATGACAAAAAAAACCTCATTTGACACAATTATTAATACCCCATATACTTGGAGTATGAAATTACGTACTCCAAAAGAACCAAAACATGTTAAGAACTGGATGGAATCAGTCGAGCAAAACATAGTAAAAACTCCCGGCATTAACTGGGATTCATTGAATGTTTGGTATGGAAATCAATTACCAAAATATCTTTGGGCCGAATGGAAAGATGAATTAAAACCTCGGGGTCTTACGTGGCAAAAATTTCTTAAACTTCTTCGTCAAAGAACAGACGCTGTCTTGATGTGGCACAAAGGATTGTGTACGTGGGATCACTTCGTAGAAGAAACTGTCGAATTAATTGATGGCCCATTAGGACAAGATATCGCAAAAAAATAATATTTTATTAATATTTCACGTATGACTGTGCTTAGTAATAGTAAACAAGAAAAATTAAACTCAAAAAAAATTGCCAAATCAATTGTTTTTGATGTCGATAAAATACTTCTTCAACTTAAACATTGGCAAGAGAAACTCCTTGACACAAGTAAGGCTAACCCATTATTGGGATTAAATCGTGCTCGAGCAGCAAAAATAAAGATTGTTAATCCAAGATCTCTTGAGATTTTTCAGAAACTTGTTTTGGAAAATGAGGAATTTCGTTTGCCATTTGTTAAAAGAACAAAAAAACAAAAATCTGACCCGAGTCTATTCAATACAGAGGAATCTAATGAGGAAAAAGAAACTTACAAAGTTGAAGAAGGTGATATTGGATTTGAGTTTGATGACCCCATATATTTAAAAAGGAAATTGAGACGTATTTATGATAATTCTCGTACTACTGTTGAGGAACGAGGAGTTATTACTTTATATGTTACCTTCGGTGTAATAAAGTGGTCCGACGAAGTTCTTGGTGATTCTGTTAGTCCAATATTGCTTGTACCATGTGAATTGATTTCTAAGGGACCCAATGCCGGATTGCGGCTTCGAGTTGCAGATGAAGAAGTCCAAATAAATCCAGCCATAGTTTATTATTTTAGAGAAAAACATAAAATAGAACTTCCAGAGCTATCGCAAGATGACAAAGGGGTCATTGTGTTAGAGGCAGAAACTTTAGAGACTTTATTTAAAAAAATAGGAAAAAATATTAGCGATCAGGGCTGGGAGGTTGATAACGAAATTTGGTTGGGGACTTTTAGTTTCGAATCACTCGTGTTGTATCAAGATTTAAAGTTGTTAGCGCAACTAGCGTGTACAAACTCGCTTGTAGCCGCATTAGCCCACGCTTCTGGTAACCATGATATAGGCGAGGCTCTCGGAGATGATTTAGACTCAATGGAAACGCCCGGAGTGGTTCCAGTACCAGTTTTACCTGTGGATTCTAGTCAATTAAAAGCCCTTGCCTATGTCTCTTCAGGACAACACTTGGTTGTTCATGGCCCACCAGGGACGGGTAAGAGTCAGACGATTAGTAATATTATTGCTGATGCCCTTGGTCATGGCAAAAAAGTACTTTTTGTTAGTGCAAAAATGGCAGCACTAAATGTTGTATTTGATCGTCTTAAAATAGAAGGATTGGGACAATTTTGTCTTGAGGCTCATGGTGTAAAGGCCGGAAAACTTAAAATTATTGAAGAATTAAAACGAACGTTAGAATCAGAAGATTTTAATAATATAGGTCCTTTGGAAACAGAGTTAGAGAGTTTAAAAAACACAAGGGAAAAACTGAATGAATATGTGTCGGCACTTCATACTGTAATTTCTTCGCTAGGGCTCACTACTTTTAAAGCAATAGGGCGATTTACTAAATTACATAAAATTCCGGATATAAAATCGACTATTCCATGGGGAGATGTTTTGGAAGTTTCTGAAGCTGAACTAAATAATACGCTTGATGCACTTAAAAATATTGCACAAATGGCAGAGCTTTTTAATAATCGAAAAAAACATCCATGGAGAGGTTTTTCGAATTTGGAGTCTACTATCCAAACTCAAGAACAAGTTGAAAATGACTTGAGGTTTCTCTCCCAAGGATTTGCTGATATTAGCAAAATATTATATCGACTTAAAAAGTTATTACCAAAAGACGATTTTACACTAAATGAAATTATTACCTTAAGTCCCGTATTTGATGCTATTTCTAAAATTAAAAAATTACCAGAAAATTGGTGGAATTTGAGTTCAGAAAATCTTCAGGAAAAAGAAAGTCTTTTTAAGGAAGCGAGTATTTTATCCAAAGAATACAAAGAAAAAAAACAGTTATATAGCCAATTTTGTGATTTTTCACCCAATGAAATTATTGACTTATTAAAAGAATTGAACACGCTGTATAAAAAATGGTTCAATCGTTTTAGAATACCCTATTTCCAATGGAAGAGTCAGATAAAAAAGAAATTTAAAGAAAAAACTAAATTGGGGCATGGAAATCTGCAGGGTTATTATGCTTTAGCTAAAAAATTGTCTGAGCTTGAAATATGGTTTAACGAAAAGACACCAATTCTTTCTTTGGAGGTGACACCAGAACAAATAACCGATAGTCGAGCTTTTGATAATGTAGTGGCGCAGTGTGGAGTTGCCCTACTTATAAAAAACAACTTACCAAATTACAATTGGAAAAATTCTAAGGTTACCGAATTAGATACTGAAATGACAAATGCCGCTGCCGCACTTGTTTCAACGCTTACTGACCAGGCTAAGGCCATTAATGATGCGACTGAAAGAATCGAAAGATGTTGGTCAGGAGGATTTCTTGATGGCATTAAAATTTTACAAATGCCTATTGTAAAATTTGAATCAAGGGCAGAGGAAGTTTTAGCGCATCTTGATAAATCTCATGAATGGCTTCTTCTACTTAGAGCTATAAAAAATTGCGAAAATTTAGGGCTTGCAAGTTTTATCGAATCCAGCGATATAGATAGTTCATTATTACCCTCTATTTTTGAAAAAAGATTCTTTACTATATGGATAGATACCGTTATTAATAAAACAAAAATTCTCGCTGAGTTTACTGGCATCAAACAACAGGAGCTTGTAGAAAAACTTAGAATTTTAGATGGTAGAATCAGGAAGCTCGCCAATATTCATATCAAAGCAGGTGCTGTTCTTGCTGCTAGGCAGGTAAAATCTGCTCAGTCTGGAATGGGCAATGGTAGTGAAATAGGCATTTTAAGGTTTGAAATGCAGAAAAGAAAAAGAATAAAGCCATTAAGAAAATTATTTAGTGAAATTCCCCATGTTTTACAAGCTCTTAAACCATGTATGCTAATGAGCCCAATTTCGGTTTCAACTTATTTAAAACCAGAAACCTTTCACTTTGATTTAGTTATTTTTGACGAGGCTTCGCAACTACCAACGCCAGAAGCTATCCCGTCCATTCTTAGAGCAGCTCAAGTTATTGTAGCCGGCGATCCAAATCAATTACCTCCAACATCTTTCTTTAATTCTTCTATTATTGACGAAGAAAATGAAAATTTCGATGATGGTGGCGACCTAGAGTCTCTATTAGATAATTGCGTAGCATTGGCCCATGACGTTTTCCAGGAAGCACATCTTAAGTGGCATTATCGTAGTAAGGATGAACGGTTAATAAATTTTTCTAACCACTATTTTTATGATAGTAAGCTGATAACATTTCCATCTGTGCGTACTGACAATGATGATCGGGGTGTTAAATTAGAATATTTACCTAATGGAGTTTGGGATAGAGGTAGAAGCCGAACTAACAGACAAGAAGCAAGAAGGGCCGCTCAAATGGCTATTGAACATTTCACCAAATTTCCAGAAAGAAGTCTGGGTATGGTTGCACTTAATGCCTCTCAACGTGAAGCAATCGAAGATGCATTAAATGAGGAACTTGCGCAGAAACCAGAGCTCCTACCATTTTTTAATTCTTCTCATAAAGAACCATTTTTTGTAAAATCTTTAGAAAGTGTTCAGGGAGATGAAAGAGATGTGATTATTATCAGCGTTGGTTATGCGAAGAGTGCTGATGGAAATTTTACGTTAAATTTTGGACCCTTAAATTCAGAAGGAGGATGGAGAAGGCTTAACGTACTTGTAACGAGAGCAAAATGGCAAACAGTTTTATTAACAAGTATGCGTTCCTCAGAATTAAGTAGAGTGAGTCCTCAAAATCGTGGAGCGATGTCTCTTAAAAATTTTATAGAATATGCGGAACGTGACGGCTCTCTACCTCCAGATCCTATTAGGCTTACGGAAGGTGAAACTAACGATTTTGAAGATTCTATTAGAGAAGTTTTAGTGGATCAAGGTTACTCCGTCGATGCTCAGGTTGGCGCCGGTAGTTTTAGAATTGATTTAGCTGTCAGAGATCCAAAAGATTTATCAAGATTTTTAATCGGTATCGAATGTGATGGTGCAATGTATCATAGCTCTCGAGTGGCAAGAGATAGGGATTTGCTTAGGCAGGAGATCTTACAGGGCATGGGTTGGAAATTCCACAGAGTTTGGTCAACAGAATGGTTTCATAATAGAGACATGGCAATAAAACTGATGCTAGATAGTATTGACCGGGCAGAAACAAGAAATTCATCTAGTAAATATATTTCCACACCATTAAAAGATGGGGAAGAATATGAGTTCAACCCTCTTCCGGCACCAAAACTTAAAAGAAAATTTAAACAGGGAATCCCTTATAGTAAATATCAGAAAAGGTTTAGACGAGAGACTTTAATGCGTGAGAAAAATATTTATAAATTAGCAGGAATTATTGAGGATATTATAGGGCTAGAAGGGCCCATGCACGAGGAATTACTTTTTAGTAGATTGAAAGAAGTTTTTAAGGTAGGGAAAATAGGTGCCAACATAACCTCTAATATTGACGCAGCTCTTAAATATGCAGTTAGGAGAAAAATACTAGAATGTAAAAAGTCGTTTATTTGGAAAAATGGAAGTAAGTTAGGAACATTTAGGGTCTCTGGCGATGGTGTAAAAAGGCCAATTTATCATATTTCTCCTCAGGAAATCTCTCTTGCTATTTTATATTTAACAGAGGATCAGTTTGGTATTGTGCGAGAACAAATCCCACAGTATATATCAAGAATTTTCGAGATATCCCGGACCGATCCAGAGGAGATTGATAGAATTAGAGAGATAACTGATAAATTAGTTGAAGTGGGGCTCTTAGTTACTAATGGGGTTCAGGTAAATTTAGCACCAAGTAGAAAATAAGTATAAGCAATGATAATTATATCAAAAACAGATTACATTCTTTTTAGGGAATGCCCAAACAATGTTTGGGTGAAGAAACATAAGCCAGAAGAGTATGCGAAGTTTGAGGTGTCAGAGTTTGAGAAATCTCTAGCAATAATGGGTAATGAGGTAGAAAAATTGGCGCGTGGAATGTTTCCAGCGGGTTATTTGGTGGAAAGACGTAGTGAGGGTGCGCAAGAATTGACGCAGAAACTTATTGCGGAACGAACCCCTGTTATTTTTCAGGCGGTTTTTGCGACTGATAAATATTTAGCTGCCGCCGACGTGTTGAAATGGAACGATTCAGTTCAGAGATATGATATATATGAGATAAAAATGTCATCAACTGAAAGCGATGGCGAAGAAGAAGGGGGCGACGAAGAAGATGATAAAAAACCCAAGAGAGTCAATAAAAAAAGAGAGCTTCAATACGAATACGATCTTGCGTTTCAGACAAATGTTATTGAAGCATGTGGAGTACAATTACACGGCAAATATCTGGTCCGTCTCAACCGAGCATATATTAGAGATGGCGAATTAGATTTCACACCGAATAAACTTTTCATCATTGAGGATAAGACCGAGTCAATAGAGCTCTTAAAATCTGCCGCGGCGGAAGAAATGGAACAAGCTCATGATTATCTATCCAGTGTAAAAATGCCACTTGATCCATGTCCGTGTTATTTCAAGGGCCGCAGCTCTCATTGCACAGCATTTTCGTATATAAATCCGAGAGTGCCGGCGTATAGCGTTCATGATTTGAACAGAATCGGAAACAGTAAGAAATATCTCAAGGAGTTGCTTGATGATGGAATTTTGGAAATCGGCGATGTACCGATAGATGACAGGCTAAGGCCAAAAGAATCAAAAAATAACAAAAAACCTAGCAAACCAAGAAAGCTAAATCAAGTACTAGTTCATAAATCCCAAAAACCATTGGTTGATATTGGGTCCATCAAAGCTAAACTCGATTCACTTACTTTTCCGCTCTATTTTCTTGATTATGAGACATATCCTACGGCAATCCCGCCATATAACGGATATCATCCTTACCAACAAATTGTTTTTCAGTATTCGTTACATGTGTTGCAAGACAAGGATTCAGAACCTGTTCCCTTTGAGTGTTTGATATTAGACGGAGAACCATCTGATCGTATAGCAAAAAGCTTACGAGAACATATTGGCGATACGGGGACTGTCGTTTCTTGGTCTAAAACCTTTGAAAATTCACGGAATCGCGAGCTCGCAAATTTTTTGTCAAGTTATAAAGATTTCTTTCTGGGCATAATTGCAAGAACTTACGACTTAATGGATATAGTTGAAAATCAACATTATGTGCACCCGGGGTTTGAAGGTAGATCTTCAATCAAAAAAGTCATGCCCGTTTTAGCTCCCCATCTTTCTTACAAAACGCTCGGCGTGCAAAATGGCACAGGCGCTATCGAGGCCTATCGACAAATAACCACAGGCGAATTAACTGGCGAGATGGCGAAAGAAAAAGAACGCCAGATGTTGGAGTATTGCAAGCTCGATACTTACGCCATGTATGCAATTTGGGAAAATTTAAGAAATTTAGTTAAATAGATAAAATAACTCAAGATAAATATACAGTATGAAAATAAATATAAAACCACAACCAAATGGTAGTATTATAGAAGAAATAAAGGATTTAGAATTAGGAAATTATACAATTTTTGCTGGAGAAAATAATAGTGGTAAGACTAATTTAATCAAAGCAATAGAGAGTCATGAGGATTTAGAAGCTTACACAAAAATTTTTATTCCCGCCGAGCATATCCAGCCCCAAAATGAGGAAGCAAAAAATTCAACGACTACAACCGCATTTTATAAGCTTCTAAAGACTATCCTAGAACCAATTTTTAACAAGGATTTATTGAAAGATTTATTAAATAAGTTTAATGGTTCAAAAGATAAAAAAGATTTTGTTGATAATGTGAATAAAATTTTAGGAGATTTCGGCGTGAAAGATAAAGAATTTGATGTAAAAATTTCAGAAGACAAATTCAAAGAAGATCTCATCATTAAAATAGCAAAGGCTTTTGCTAAAGATCTATATAAAACAAATATAAACGAAGTAGATTTTGAAAATATTGGGATGGGAGCGCAAAGACTAATAGTTGCCGCGCTTATACAATACTATCAAGAGAAAGAAATTGCGAAAGATGAAGAGGTATTAATAATTTTTGAAGAACCGGAGGCATATTTGCATCCAAAGTGGAAAGAAGGATTGTATAATTCGTTGCTTAAACTTTCCAGAGGGGAAAAAACAAAAGTATTAATAACGACGCATGATCCTTATTTTATAGAACTAGGCAAGAAACAAAAAATTTATCGAGTATATCGTAATCCAGAAAAAAAAGATGCAACCGACGTAGAAGACATGAGCAATAAAGGATTACTGCCTTTTAAATCAGACTCCGAAATAAATTATCAGATTTTTGATATGCCAAGTAAGGCTTATTTTATAGAAATTTATGATTATTCAAAACATAAAGCGGGTTATGATTTTCCGAAAAGTTATGTAGAATTTGATAAACATATGTTTGATACTTATTTTCAATCAAAAGGAGTGGGGCAAAACTGCAAGGACGATAAAGGAGTGCCTATAATGCCAATAACTAGATTAAGACATGATATTGCACATGGCAAGAGCATTGTCGCGGCTTCTAAAGATATTGGAAAGGCAACTGAAGATGTAATTAGTTTTTTAAATCAAATTAAATAAAATTTTAAGCGAATAAAAATGGCTCAAAATAAATATGAAGCAATATGGGTGTCGCACTCTTCCATGGGGGACTTTTTGAAATGTCCGCGAGCTTATTATCTGCGCAACGTTTATAAAGATCCCAAAACGGGACGAAAAATAAATATTGTAAATCCGGCGCTTTCGCTTGGCCAAGCGGTTCACACAACTCTTGAATCACTAAAAAATATTCCCTTCAACGAAAGAACCAATCGTGATCTTTTGGCGGATTTTGAAAAGGCCTGGAGCGAAGTATCGGGAAAGAAGGGGGGCTTTAAAAATGATGTTGAGGAATCCGAAGTAAAAACCCGCGGCAAAGC
>Ga0209541_10008067_pt1 | contig 17503 bp, 19 predicted proteins | sample RifCSPlowO2_01_FD_184027 | JGI IMG/M metagenome (GOLD analysis project Ga0209541, IMG submission 184027) | Groundwater microbial communities from Rifle, Colorado - Rifle CSP2_plank lowO2_0.1 (SPAdes) (version 2) | ecosystem: Environmental > Aquatic > Deep subsurface > Groundwater | place...
AAAAAAGAAAGAAACATAACCAAAAAAAGAGACATTTTAAGAGATTAGAGGATAAAATTGAACCTATTTTCTAAAAAAGTGAATTATGCAAACTTCTCTATATATTCTTAAGGGTAAAGCAAGATCTATTTTTTGAAAGCGATTTTGGAGTATGGACAAAGAGCTGGTTTCTGTTCGCTGTCACGGGAGAAAAAATCAGCCGCCTCTTGACCAAGCCCGCACAGACTTAACTTAATACCAACCAACCAACGGCTCTGTAGAAAAAGTCCTCCTGGCCATTGACCGTGGCGAAAACCGGTCGTGTGGATGGTTGCCTACGAGCGCTATTCTTATCGCTGTTTTTCGCACCTGTTCCTGTAGATCGCTTCTCACGGTCAATCTTCAGGCCGGGCGGACGACTTTTTCTACTAAGCGTCAACCAACACAAAATTTATAAAGAAGCTCCAACGATTACTGCTCCATAACGAAATCGGGTGGTTAATCATGACTATTGTTAAAATAAATCTCCATAAAGTAAATGCTGAACGCAACCTTAGTGCCAAAGGCGGCCAGATTAAAATAAACAACAATGTTTCTGTTAAAGATGTGGAAGATCTCAATTTTGCCGTTGACGGCAAAAAAGGGCTTAAAGTCACGTTTGCATTTAATTGCTCCTACGAACCAAATCTGGGAAAGATCGACGTGGAAGGACAGGTTCTCTATGTTGACGTCGACAAGAAAGTCTCCAAAGCCAAGATGGATTGGGAGAAAGACAAGACAATTCCTGTCGAAGTCATGGAAGAGATCATCAACGCTGCCCTGCACAAAGGAAATATCCAAGCGATCAAAATTAGCGAAGATGTAAACCTGCCAAGTCCGTTGCCGCTGCCTAAAGTACGAGCAGCTTCGGAAACACCAGTAGCCCAGAAATAGGCCATCTTTCTTTTTTTTTGTAATGAATCTTTTTCTCGTTGTACAAGAAAACAAATCTTTCTCTGCGAGAAAAAATAGAGATGTCAAAACGGCACAATCATTTCTCTGAGTGATGGTTTTAAATAATCTACAAGATTGTTAAGAGATCATGATCCTGATCTGGTTTTGGATTGCCGCATTTTTTTCGGAAATCATCGGTACACTGGCGGGGTTTGGTTCTTCTACGCTTTTTTTACCCATTGCCCTGTTCTTCTTTGATTTTAAGACGGCATTAATTCTGACAGCGATCTTTCACCTGTCGGGAAACATCGGCAGGATTGCTTTTTTCCGGCGGAAAATGGACAAAAAATTACTGCTCTTCTTTGGCCTGCCCAGCATCCTGCTGGCAATCGCCGGCGCATTGCTCGTCAATTATGTCTCGCAACCGATCTTAAAGCTGTTTCTTGGCTTATTCCTCGTCGGATATGTTCTTCTCGTCTGGAATGATCACTTCACACTCCCCCCAACAACCAGAAACAGCATTCTGGGGGGAAGCCTCTCCGGATTTCTTGCCGGATTGATCGGGACGGGAGGAGCTTTACGCGGTGCTTTTTTGACGGCATTTCGTCTAGAAAAAACGGTGTACATCGCAACGGCTGCAGTCATCTCTTTGGCCGTAGATCTAACTCGCATCCCAATCTATTGGAGAAACGGCTTTCTCCCCCAAGAGCTCATTTATTTCATTCCGATCTTGTTTGTCATTGCTCTTGCTGGTTCGTTTATCGGGAAAAAAATAGTTCAGCGCATTCCTCAACCCAGATTTAAGAAAGTTGTCTTGATCGCTATCGTCCTGGTCAGCATAAAATTCCTCGTGGAAGGGATTGCCTATCTAACCAGATGATTTCTTCTGTTCTTTTTCGGTCCTCGGAAGTGATCGATCAGGAGGATGACCAGAATGATCAGAATGCTGAGCACGACAACCGACAGGAAGGTAGAATTATAAATTTGAACTTCATTTATTCCCGGATCGAGCAGATTACTCCTGATGAACCACAGATCATCGAGGATGAGCCCGAACGCAATCCCGGAGAGCAGGAGATACGTGCCATCATTTTTCTTGCCGAACAAGAGCAAGAGCGCGGTGATCAGCAGCAGGAGCAGGCCATAATCAAAATGATGGAGTTCAAAATTCAAGAAGATCGGATTGGGATTATGGATGAAGACAAACAGGCGGACAACGGCGATCGTCAGAAGCATGACCGCAACGAACGATAAGATTCGATGATGAAGTTCATAACCGCTGATCCGAGAGACAATCTTCTTTTTCTTCATGAGGGGTCACAGCCTATTTGAGGTATTTGGTCAGATGTCGTGTATGCGGATGGGCCAGTAAGTGCTCTTCTTTTGGTTCCTGATGATGAGCATGGTAATGATGAAAGAAATGCTTGTCTTTCAGCTTTTTCTTAAAGTAATGCCAATCAAGCGAAAATCGATCTTTCCACATCATCTCTATCTGTTTTTTATAAGCTTTCTTTTCTTCTCTGAGAAATTTATGCAGTGTATTCATCCCATCTTCTAACAGCCTCTCCTGTGCACCGATGACGACGGAACGTCGTCTGCGGATCTCTTCCATAAAACTTTCCGGAGTTTCTGCTTGGCAGAGAGTTACCGAAGTTCCATGTTCGGTCAAAGCATGCCCATCAGAACCCCCGATAAATCCCTTACCGATCTTTTTTGCCCAAGTAATCGCCCGCGGATTCATCTTTCCTTTGCAGGTGCCGTTAAGAACTTCTACGGCATCGATCTTCTTGATGGAACTCTTGTTTGCGCCCCATTTTTGGATGCCGCAGAATCCCGGCCCATAAGGGTGGGGCGTAGTGATCAGACAGTTGTAACGACGAGCAAGATCAATGGCCTCATTATGGGTGATGTCCAGGAACCAGGGATTCTTCTTCAATCTTCCTTTAATTTCCCGGGAATAAAATTCAGAACAGGTACGCAGATCAGCGAAATGAAGAAGGAGATGAACACCATTATGACAGGTCAGTTCGATACCAGGGATGACAAAGATGTCTTTGTGAGCTAGTGAAACTGCTTCGAGAGCCCCTTTGATCTCGTTATGATCTGTGATGGATGTTCCAATGCTATTGCTTCTGCATTTTTGAATGATCTGTTTAACCGTCGGTAAGCCGTCAACGCTATAGCGAGAATGAAAATGCATATCTACTGCCTGGTATCCTACTTTCTTCAGTAAAGAGAAGATCGGACCTTTCAGCAAGGTTGTCGGGATAAAATAGACTTCACTCATCTGCCACCTCGGGAATACTGAGTTTTCAGTTTATATAAATGTTTCTGCCTGCCGAATCCATATCTCCCGTCAAAAATCTTTAAAGACCGCAGGATTAATCTAAGAATGAATGGCCGGGAAAATTGCTTCTTTTCTGATTATCTTTGTTCTGGTTTCAGCGATTGTCTCGGGAGAGAAGATCTCAATCACTGAACCTCTACGACAACCAGCAGCGAGCGAAAGATTTACCGTCGGATTCTCACCCCTACCCCGCACTTTTTCCTGCCTGATCCCGCAGATCAAATTCCTTGCTGCTTTAGAGACGGTGATCGATCATTTTCTACTGCTTGCCGACAAAAAAGAAGCAAACTGTCCTGCTGAAAACTGTCCAACGACCAAAAACGTAATGTGGGCTTTGGCAACCCTGCAAAGCCTTACGCCAAAATTGGAACAATGCCCAACAAACGAAAAGATCTGCCAGCAGCTTTCGACGCTAAATATGTTGATGAGGGCAGAACTGGGGACCTATTTTTCATTTTTGGTCTGGAAACAAGGACATGATCTCACTCAGATCAAGATGAATTTGGCAGAGAATGCCTTGTTTCAGTACAGTGAATTTATTTCGCCGGTAATCGGTGCGGCACAGCAGAGATTATGCTGACTAAAACAAATAGCCGCATTTTGCCCCAAAAAGAAGAGAGCTTTGGTTATATTCCACTTTGTATTTTCCCTGAAGCTCATCCATCAATTGGGGGTTGTCGATTTTTTCACGGACAACGACGGACAGACCATCGTAACGCAGACCAACTCCCCCAGAACAAAGCACATCCCCGATCCCAATCACCGGTCCAACGAGGACCTGTCCGAAACCACCAAAACCGCGCGTCTCGATCGATCCGTGGGCATCCGGAGAATACCCCTGATGCTCAACATAATTGCGGACAAACTGATCAGTGAGCCCAATGTCGAAAGTAAGATCGCTGTTGACTAAAGTCAAGCCGCTTTTAAAGTCAACAGCCAACCCGATGGAAAACAAACCATGGCGATAAAGGACAGACGGCCCAAAGGTAAGGCCAAAAGCAACATAATTGAGATCGCCCTTCACTTTGTAGGCAGCGGCGAAATTTCGATACCTAACCGCTCCGGAATCGGAAATCGACGTCCCAAAAAAACGCGTGGAACTAAAATCGAGAAAAACACCGACAGAAAGTGAGCCAATGAGGTTGGTAGATAATTCTTTTGATTTTGTCAGGAAATCCAAAGATAGTCCCAGCGTGGAAACGTCAAGATTGTCCATGTCCACATACGAGAGGATTGATTCACGGGGGACAGGAAGTGTCCCCGGCTTCAGATGAAAAAGGCTCCAATTGAAATAAATAGGAAGAGTGGCATCGGGAAGGCGAGTTCCGGTAATTTTCTCTTCCAGATCGGCTTTCTCTTCAACTGAAGAATCTTCCGTATCTACCGAAAAAGGAGAGGATATTTCCGATGGTTCCGGCGGAAGCTGCGCTGCTGCCGACGGGGAACCAAACCAGAGTTGAGATGCGAGGGCAGCTGAAGCAAGAAGACGCTTAAGAGAAGACACCATCAGATTTGCTCTGTCGCAAAAGAAGCTTATAAAGTTATTTTACGGAGTAAAGAATAGTCTTCAAAATTCTGATAGTTTCCGATTAGGGATATGATGGATGATTGTCGTGTTCCCCTCTTTCCCAGACTGCTTCTCCGTGGAGATGAATTTACCTTCTTCCAATTTCAGGATCCGCCGCTGAAAACTCTTGTAGCTGAGCTCGCCGCCCATCTCCGAGTAGGCACCGAAAACGTCGCCGATCTTCTTGCCGCTATGGTCGCGGATCAGATCAAGAATAATCTGCAGATCCTCATCCAGCCCTTCTTTCGGCTTGATATAAAAGTCATCTACTTTCAGGACAGCCTGAGCAACATGTTCCATCATGATCCGCCGTGAATTTTTCTCTTCAGCAAGATTCCCCGCTTCGCGCATAAGAAACAAGCCGACGCGGATGTCTTTGACCTCAGCACACTTTTCCACGATCTCTTTAAACGCTTCTTCATCCCAACAGCCAGGAACAAAAGCGTATTCACAGCGCTGCCGGAGGATCTGCGCGATCTCTGTTTCATTATAAGGGCGGAAGAAGAGAAATTCCGGGCCGAGCCGGCTGCGGATGCGCTCGTCTAACTCGCTGTAACTATCACGATAATTGGTAATCATGATGATCGACTTGCGATAGATATCTTCGAGAATGCTGTAGAGAAAATCCGTGTCCTCTAACTTGTCGATCTCATCAAGGATAAAGACCGCGCTATTTTTGTTGAGTTTGGCGGTGATCAGCGCGAGAAGCTCGTTGGTCTTTTTGCTTTGGATGAATTTGTAGCCGAGATCCTCGCAGATACGATAAAATATTTTGTAGGTAGTATTCTCTTTCCAGCAGTTGACATAAAGGGGGAATACCTCATCGGAAGTCTCCTGCAATTCCCGGAGGACATGCTTGCAGGCGGTGGTTTTGCCGATTCCCGGAGCACCATAGACAAAGAGATTTCTTCCAGTATGGCCTTCCAGCAGCGGACGGATGGCCACGGCGAAGCGCTGCTGTTCATTCTCCCGCGCAAAAAGGATTTTGGGCTGAAAATCAAAATTAAGGAAGAGCGTGTCGCGAAAAACAGATTCGCCGTTCTTGAGTGCATCTTTGAATAAAGACATGATTGAGAAGAGGAGAGAGATGATTTATAATGATTTTGGAAATGGAGAAGTTGTTGTCCAAGAAGATGCCATCAACTTCTTCTGTCAAATATATCTATTCCACCACTATCAATAATATAAATCTCGGGTTTATCCTCTCGGATATGTCTCCTAAAAATTCCTGGACGATCGTACCACTGCTCAGCAAGCTGGAGACTGATCCACGACTGACCTCACGCGCCCAGACGGTTGCCAAATTGCTGGCGCTTGACCTGCAAAAAATCAGAAGTGAAATGGAAAAAGCAGGAAATTATTGGTATGCCCTGCGCCTCTACAAAGATGAGGTCTATCGCCGCGGCCAACAGGAGTTATATCAGCGGACGTTTGACCGGATGACCGCCCAGATGGAAATTCTCTACGACCAGATGCGCCGGATACGGGATCAGGAAGTAAAAACGACACTGACCACCGTTGTTGTTAAATGGAATTCTTTGATGGAGCTATTGGTAAGACAGTTCCCGAATATTAAGGACTGCCAGAGAGCAAAAATCTGCAAGAAAGGGGAATTGTGCTGGATCGGCTGGGAAGGATGAATTATTTTTCGTATTTGATCACTTCTTTCTCTTAATCTCTTTGATCCCGCTCATGTACGGCCATAATGCTTTGGGGATCTTGACACTGCCGTCTTTTGTCTGAAAATTCTCCATGATGGCGACGATCGGCCGCGTGTCCGTCAATGCAGTATTATTAAGGATATGAAGATATTGTCTTGTTCCATCCTGGCGCAGGACTTTTGTATTTAAAGCTACGGCCTGATAATCAGTACAATTGCTGCAGGAAGTGACTTCGCGATATGCACCTTTCTTTTCTTTTTGTCCGGGAAACCAGGCTTCGATGTCGTATTGGATGGCCTGTTTATTGCCGATGTCACCGGTACAGATTTGGACGACGCGGAAGGGGATGCCTAATTCCGTAAATAATTCTTCCGCATTCTTCTGCATCTCTTTAAAGAACTTTTCCGACTGCTCCGGAAGACAATAAACGATCTGTTCCACTTTATGAAACTGATGGACGCGGAAGATACCTTTCGTATCCCGGCCGTGCGAGCCTAACTCTTTACGGAAACAGGCGCTCACTCCGCAGAGTTTAAGAGGGAGGGATTTCGCTTCCAGCAGCTGATCTTTCTTTAAGGCCACCAACGGGTGTTCGGATGTTGCGATCAGATAGAGATCTTCACCTTCAATCTTGTAGATCATGTCTTCAAAATCGGCAAGATTGACCCCCCCCTCCAGCGCGGCACGATTAAGCATGTAAGGTGTTTGGATTAGGGTGTATCTTTTTTTACGCAGACGGTCGATGGCGAAACGCTGCAATGCCTGGCTGAGAAGAACTGCCTCATTCTTGAGATAATAAAAACGTGCGCCGGAGTTCTTGGCGGCAGTCTCCAGATCGATCAGATCCAGATCTAAGCCAAGCTCGATATGGTCTTTGATCGGAAAGCTAAACTTTAGAATTTTTCCTCTTTTTTTGATCTCTTTATTCTCTGACTCGTCTTTCCCTGACGGGACAGATGGATGCAGGATATTTCCCAGCTTCCGGAGGAGAGAATTGCGCTGGTCAAGCAAAGCGGCGACTTTTTCCTCCTGAAGCCGGATCTGTTCGGCCACGGAACGCATCTCTTTGATCTTGGCAGCTGCTGTTTTTTCTTCTTTCGCTTTCTTTGCTTTATTGATCTCTTCTGAAACAACATTGCGTTGGTGTTTCAATGCTTCAACATCTTTCAACAGCTTGCGCCAATCTTCATCGTAGCCTAATACCTGTTCAACAATGGCCGGATCCCGGCCGCGCCTTCTTTCAGAATCTTTAACTTTATCCGGAGACTGACGGACAACATTGATATCAAGCATGGAGATTGAGGTAATCTAGAATTATATAAAGATTCCGTTGGCTTAGACTCTGTTGAAAAAATCAGCTGCCGGGTCTAAAAGTTGAATAGTAGTGCGATACAGGAGACTTGAAAGCAAAAGTATATAAATATAAAAAAGAGCTCCTTCTCAAAAAGAGTGGACAGATGCGCAACATAAAAATATTAATGGTCGTAGGAGTGCTTCTTATCCTGCTGGCTGGCGCAGCCATTGTCCAGGCAGACACGGAAATTCCGGAGAGTTATTGTTCTTTTGCTGAAGATTGTGCCTTTGACGAAACTGCTGCCGATTTCTGTTCCGCGGGGGAATGCTCTTGCTCTGAAGAAACATCTACTTGTTTTATCAGCGAGAGTACAACCGATACTTCAACAGACACAAGTACGGATCAGGAGGGAACAGCTAAAGATGCCACGGCTGCGGCGGCAGCAGCAGCGGCAGCTGTCGATAAAAAATTAATAGAATTACAAGCTCTGTCTGCCAGTGTTGAAGAAAAAATAACTAATCTTGAACAGGTTGTGCAGCTGCTCCAGCAGCAGATCACTCTTCTCAGCGAAAAGATAGACCTGCTTAATTCCCAACAATTTCAATCAAAAGAATCAGTGACAACAGTAGCAACTGGCTTGGCGGGTTTGCAGAAAGATGTCGGAACAGCACAAGAGAACCTCGAGGAAGTAGAAGAAGATGTGGCAAAAATACGGACTTTCCGCCTGATCGTGACGATCATCGGTTTGCTCCTCCTTAGCGCAGCAATTCTTCTCGGCCTGCAATATTACTTGAAGACAAAGAAGACTGACCCACGGTTATTGCAATATATTTTGAAGCAAGTCCGGCAAGGGCAGCGTTATCCGCAGATCCATCAGACTTTGGCGCAGGCCGGATGGAATGAAGACGATATCAAGAAAACATTTCAGGAAGTGGCGCGAAAAGTAGCAGGACGGAAGGACGGCCAGCCGACAACCGGGATGGAATCAAAGAAAGTGGTTTTGTTGGCCGGCTTTGCTTTATTTTTCATTGTTGGTGTAATCTTAGTATTACAAGGTGTGACGACCGGGAAAGCGATTCATTTTGGCGATGTCGGCGAATTGGGTTCGGCAGTCAAGAAGAACATTGAAACAAATCTGGAAAAGAATGAATTTTATGGTTTGGTAAAGAAGTTTGATTTATGCCTGGAAGTCGAGGATGAAGATAATGTGGTCTCCTATCGGGTGGTGAAAACACTAAGCGCCAGCAAAGTCCTGGAAGCGAGCGTACACTGCGATAACACCGACAAGTATGCTTTTGCCGTCAAGTTCAAGAGTTGGGAAGCATTTGATCTCCTCAGCAACAGTCTCACCTGCGGCAATATCAAGACACTTCATGCAAAAAAACAGATGTATGTCCTTCCCTCTAAGTATATTGAGCCGGGGTTCAGCATCGAGCCGACAACCGATCTCTCAGCGTATTGTACCGTACTTTCTAAATGTATGACCCCTCAGCAGCTGCAGGAAGCGGGAATCGAGTGTTAATCCAATCAGAAAATCCCCCACCCCTATTCTCCAGAGAAGCAATGTTTTTATAATACTTCTACTTCTGATTAATCTATGAGCTTAATTGATATTCTGGTCACGTTGATCCTGTCCGCCCCGCCGACACTGAAGACGGCAACTTTGGTCGAATATGCTTTGGAACATGGTCAAACAGTACAGGAAATGTCTTGCACACGAGTTGATCGGACAGAGTTTTGCGCAATCAGAGAAGACCGATCTTACTCTTTAGAGATCAGAAAAGGCTCGCAAAAAGCTGTTTATGTGGGGATCAGTACAGAAACAGACCGAGCCGGAGTGTTGGATATGTATCGGGATGATGAACTTCTCTTTGATCGGGCTTTGCCAGATTCCTACCGGGATATGAACAGAGCTCATGCCTCTGCTGAACGCTTGGTAAATAATCTTTCAAAAAGATTGAAATAGGCAGAAGTTTGAAACTAGTCCCAAAAAATTATTTTCAATCAATTGAACTTCTTTCTCAATTCAAAATCAAAACGCGTGAGAAATTCCTGCGCAATCCGCTTATTTTTGTGATGCAGAAAGAGGTAGATATCTTTGCTGTAACAATGAGGACATAAAGCCATGTTCTGCCCGCAAAAAATACAGAGACTACTGCCATAAATGGCCATACTGTTGATATTTTTTGCCAAACGGGCATCGTATTGAGCAACAAACTGTTTCATCTTTTCAGAAAGGCAATCAGAACAGACAGGATGATCAATAACATCATTGCATTCCACACAGCGATGAAATGGAGCATGCATCGATATCACCCCTCGTATAGGCTGAATATAGACCATCAGATATTTATATCTTTCACCTTAGTAGGATATGAAACATATGTTATTCATGATTTTGGGACGGTAAGCGTGCTGAACCAAAAACCAGACTTAATACCTCCAAAAGTGTTCGTATTTAGTTGCTGGCCAAAGCGCCCAATGAGAGTACATATTAAGTCTGTGCTTGAGCAGGTCGGCCTGCCTCGTCTCGCTCTGCTTGTTTTCGGTAGTGTCCACATTTGACTGATGATGATTTTTTAATGGAAATGAAAATTGCCGAATGATGAGCCCAAACAACCAACATTTTTCTTTCAGAATGCTGGATTCTATCAGTCAAATAATTACATTACCTTGTTTTCTTTCTTCTTTTGAGAACTGTATGAAGAAATGCGCGAGAATCTAACTGTTAGTCCAATAGCAACGCTCGGCAGGCCATCTTGACCAAGCCCGCACAGACTTAACTTAATACGTACCAATGAGAGAAAACTTAAATAAAATAGAAGAATAGATCTGGACATGGTCTATCTGCGCGTCAAGAAAATTCAAAATAAAGAATATGCGTATCTTGTGAAAAGCATAAAGACAGCAAAAGGCCCGCGGCAGAAAGTGCTACGTTATCTCGGCAAAGTCCAACGCCATCTCCTGCCGGAACAATTTGAAAAAGAGATCAAGAGAAGCACAAAAAAAGATTTTATCGGATCGCTAGTCCAAAGCCATCTCAACGCTTTGGGATTCAGCAAAATGAAAAGCGTGATGCGAAAAGGGCCGCTTATTTTCTCTCAAAAAGATTACTCATTTCGTTCCGAAAAATCACGGAAAGAACACATTCTTGCTTTTGAACAAGGCTATCTCTGCCAATATACCCTGCAACGCCTGCTTTCGTTTACAAAATCAGACGATGTCCAACAAGATGGTTATGCTTTGGCACGATATTTCCTCGAAGCAGGATTGCGGATCACAGAAGAAGAATTCATTCAGTTCTATTCATTGCTTTAAATGCGTGTGAAAATATACGGTGGAATAGTCAGATTTGAAGAAAATTATTTGGGTAAAATTGGTTTGTATTCACGAATTCCGGCAGAGCCGTGGCGAACGCCGGAAAGATCATACGCCGCAATCGGATCGTTACCTTGGTCAACGACAAAATGAGACGGACCTTCCAGAGGATTAGTTTTTCTTAACTCAGCAATGTCCTCAGCGCTTAATAATCTCTGTTCCAGCGATTTTTTCTCGACTGGGCAGACAGCCGGATCAGTCGGTTGTGTGTGCGAATAGGCAGCTGAGGATGGGCGTTGAGCAATAGCTAAGGTCATCCCGTCGCCGATACTTGTCGAATCGTCGAATGGTAAACCAGCGCGTGCATATGCCCGCATCCGATACCGCTCCAAACTGGTGATATTGCTCATAATCTGCCTCTCCACAAAAAAAAGATAGGTTATTTATAAAGGTGGTGGTTGTTAGTACGTATTTAGTTTGCCGCTCGCTCGGCGTTTTTCCGCAATTTTTCCTGATGTGAAAAAGCCATTTCTCCGAAGAAAAACGCTCCAACCCCGTCTAACGAGGAGATTCTCTCGCTCGCCTTTAGGCGAAACTAAATACGTACGGTTGTTATTACTTAGGGGGAATAAAATTACTAAAACTAGTGAGGAACCCATTAATCACAGAATGAGGGGATACACATATAAAAAGATGGGTCCCCAGGAGGGGGTGAGGGTGGTAGAATCCCGGGGGCCCAGATTCATAATGAGAATAATAGGTAAAGCGTACCAGTATATAAATGTTGCTTTTTCCACACTAGTATTGTTTTTGGTCAATCCTCATTCATCCGAAAAATTCTCTGAGAATAGGCTCATACCCTTTCGTCACTCTCAGCCCTTCCCGGGGAAAACAGCAAAAATAATTCTGCCAGGCGAACCGTTCATCGAGAAAGATGATCGCTCCTCGGTCAGTCTCCGAGCGGATGCAGCGGCCAGCTGATTGAAAGCACTTATTCATCGCCGGATAAATGTAGCCGTAATCCCAGCCTTTTCCAAATTTTCGGTCATAATAGGCAATCAGTTCTTTGGTCACCAAGTCTGGCTTGGCCAAAGGCAGCCCTACGACCACCACTCCATTGAGCAAGTCGCCGGGAAAATCAACTCCCTCAGCAAAATTAGCACCAGTAACACCCAGAAGTACCCCCCCGAATTGGCGTTCGGCATAAAATGAAGCGAGCAGCTGCTCTTTTTCTTCTTTAACCATCTCACGCTTTTCCCAGAATTTCTGTTTTGGAGTTTGGATAAAATACGCAATTTTATCGCGTAGATCATAAGAAGGGAAAAAGAAAGCGATATTTCCGGGAATCAGCCGTGCGAGATTGCTGCAGTGGTCAGCGATAGCTTGGAACATCAAATCGCTGCGCGTGGTAAATTTCGTCGAGGTTTCAGGAATAATCAGCGTTGCCCTGTTTTCCAAAGGAAACGGAGAAGCGTATTCTTTTTCCAGGGCGTCAGGGACACCCAGCACATCTTTATACATAGAGAGTGGTTTCAATGTCCCGCTCATCACGACACCGGCATGAATTTGCGAAAAGATAGAACGCGTAATGAACGATGGATCTAAACACAGATGACGAAGAGAGACTACCGGGCCATTTTTTCCAGGATATTTCGATAATATTCTCGCAAAGCCTTCCTCCTCACTTTTCCATGCCTGAAGAAAAGAAGCAACACTACTACAAAAACTTTTACGCTGTTTTTTTCGGATCTCATCCGCCGCCATTTCCAGTTCATCGATGAGGAGATCATAATCTACCCCCCTCTGGATCGCATCCCGGAATTGGTTCTTAGCGATCTTGATCTCGGGATCGGATGAAGACGAAGGAAAAACAGCAATTTCGTGGAATATCTGCAGGATTTCCTGAAGCCATTTGACGACACCCCCATAGCCGTATTTTTTTGCTTCTAGGATAGTGTTGCGCAGCATCGTACTTGTTAATGTTGAGCTAAGCATATCCATGATTCGCGAGGGCAGATTATGGCCCTCGTCAACAACAAGGATCAGGTCTCCCAATTCCACCTCTAGTTTGGCAAAGAAAGAATTTTGGATGTTGGGATTGAAGATGTAAAAATAATCACAGACGATAACATGGGCGTCCTTCGCAAGAGCAATAGCTAATTCATAGCCGCACATCGTCTTTTCTTTAGCGAAAGCACAGATCTCTTCTGTATGCTGTGGCGGTTGTTGTTTTAATGAGGCCAATGCCGCTTTTCCCTCTACAGATAATGTTTTCTTGTCGCGGACAGTAGTATAGAATTCACATTCACCTTTTTCCACGACGGTCTTGCAAAATTCATTAAATTCGTTGCCAAATAGGCCGGCAACATCCTGGTTGCACATCCAACGCTTGCCAATCAGATCGGCAGTAATTATTTCTCTGCCTGTCTTCGTGCGCATGAGAGCCAATGTATCGATAGCGAGACGGTGTTGAGTATGACGATTAGTCAGGAAGAGGACTTTCTTTTTGGAGCGGATGGCATGCTCAACAGCAACGGCGAGAGCGCTGGCTGTCTTACCTAATCCAGTAGGGGCATGTGCAAAGAGGATCTTCCGCTGAGCTAATGCTTGATCGAGATCGTCGATAAATTTATCTTGACCAGAGCGGACAGACGCATGGGGAAAAAAAGAAGGAATTGTCATGAAGAAGAGGAAGAAAAGCCGCCCCTTTAAAACATTTTTCAATAATCTGTACATATGTTGTACATACTAAGCTAGGCCGATTACGGCACAATCCGAAAAGTGAGTGATGGTGACGCCAAATGGTCGCTGAAGGAGAGCTATATTAGTGGAACTGGCCCGATTTTCTTCTGTAATTCCAAAACTTCTTAAAATCGGCTTCAGCGACGGCTCACCATCACTCACAAAAGGGATTGTGCCCCGATTACGAAACATTTATTAAATGGCTGTTCTAACATAGGGATTATACTGAATAAATGTTTAAATATGGATATTAAACATCAACGAAGCGGGAGGTTGGTGGACGTGTCAAAATGGGCGAATCCTCATTTTGATCGCGCAGAGATTTAATGATATTAAATTCTTTGTGTTTAAATCGGGGGTGTCACCGTGAACAAAAATAAAAAGAAAGTTATCTTTGATGTGTTTTTTCGAGAGAAACCAGCAATGATGTTAGTTGAATTAAAGAATGCAAACAGCGATGTCTATGCATCCGTGTTGGCGAAACAAATCGATTGCACGTATAGTCATGTCGTTAAAATATTGCAAGAGATGCAAAAAGCAGATTTGATCAATTTCAAAAAAGAAGGACGATTGAAATTATTGGAACTAACCAAGAAAGGCCAGGAGATCGCATCTAACATTGAAAGCATCAAAACAAGATTATAATTGATTTTTTTGTATAATTTTTGTCAAGAAAAAATGCCTACACCAGTGGGATTATACGCTGGTGGAAAGCTCACTTTCTGAGAGGATATTATTCTTTTTATCTTTCGTTCTGTTCAAAAAAAATAAAGATCCTCGCGGCAGCAAACCACCTGTATCAAACTAAAAAAATAAAAATAATCCCGATCTATTCGAGATACATTTTCAGGCGATCCATGTCCAGCTGCCAATCAGTTGGTAACGCACCCGTATTCTTATAATATTTGGTCAGGCGGCGAATCTTGGAATTTGTCAGGATAACCCCCCGAGAAGCACTGGTATCATGTTTGTTTTTTTCTACATGCTGCCTGACGTTGATCAATTTTTTGATTAAAGCCAAAAGATCTTCAGGAAGGCCTTTGAGCAGTTCATTTTCTTTTAAAATGGTAGTTATCTTTTTCTGTGTCAGCGTCTTCACGCTGGGGATGCCGTAGGCATCACGCAGAAGCAGACCAATTTCACTGGCTGATTTTCCGGTTTTTGCGTATTTAACAACTAGTTTTTCGACTTCTTTGTCTTTAAGGGGGGACCAGCTGGGTATTTTTGCCGCTGGCTTTTTGCTCCCGCTTTTTCCTTTCCTTCTGGAATGCATGCGTGCCATGATTATTTTTTACCTCATTAGTTGATGACGCGGAGAAGAAGATAAATCTACGTTCTCCAGTATACATCAGTCCGTGCCGAACCGACGCATCTCTCGAATAAGACCAAAAGAGAGCGCTCATTTAAAAAGGTTGCGGATTAAAAAGCCTAGTAGAAAAAGTCGTCTGCTTGGCCTCAAGATTGACCGTGAGAAGCGATGTACTGGAACAGGTGCGAAAACGATCAGCTCAAATGGCCTGGTTCTGTAACCTTAAACACAGCTGGTTTTCGCCACGGTCAATGGCCAGGGGGACTTTTTCTCCAGAGCCAGTTAAAACAGCTTTGTGGAAAAAGTGGAAAGTAGCAGTTTTACTTCTCCGGATCAAATAGAGAGATTGTCTGGGCAACTTCCTGCTTGATACCATCAATACAATCATAGACCTTGACTTCTTCAGCATTCACCCAGGCGTGATCAGTAAAGCTGCCTTTCTCCAGCTGAACATTCCCACTTTTATAATAAGCAGCAAACTTGACCAGAACAACCGGAATACCATCCGGACGGATGAAAGCGACGCTGTTGATGTATTTCAGCCCGCCAGAAAGGTCAATCTCAATCCCCGCTTCTTCACGTGTCTCGCGGACAAGAAGTTCTTCTATTGCATTTTCATAATCCAGAATATCACCATTGAACCGCGTCGGCCGCTCAATCGGAAGAGCATTCCACTCCAGCTTTCCGCCAGGAACAGCATATTTCCCTGGATGGGCTATTTCCCGCTCGTGTCTCCTGAGGATCAGACACCGGGCATCATCCCGCCGAAAGACAACAACATTAGCCACAACATAAAATAATTTGTTGTGCTTGGCTCTTTCTAGACTAATTTCCGGAGCAGGCATGAGCTCAAAGCAAGAAGTGACCCTTTATTAACATTTCGCGTCCTCAGGCTCTGGAGAAAAAGTCGCCGCCATAGCCAAGAAGCAGAGTTTGAACAGTTTAGTCCCTCGTATTGGTGCCGCTTTTCGAACAAACAAACGACCAGATCGGCACAAATTCTGCCTCTTGGCCGAGCAGCACTCTCCTGAGTTATCACTCAGAAAGTGGATTGTGCCGGCAAACCAAAAGATTTATTAATGCCAGAAACTCAATTCCTCCGACAAAGAGGTATTAACAATGCATCCAGGCGCCGGCGGCGGATATTCAGGTGGACATCAGCGTATGCGATTCTATATTGTGATGGCTACGCTCGTCGTAGGCGGGATCCTTTTCCTGCTGTTGGTAAATAATAATAACCCCAACGGCTTCAGCTTGACCAGTGCTATCGTCGGCGAGACAAATAAATCTTTTATCCAAACGGGAGATGCCCTTGGTGAATCGACGGGAACAACTCAGCAGAAGTTCAATAAAGTTTTCAGCGAAGAAGTAGTACGAACCGGCAAGGAAGTTCCGGTAACTTTGACTTCCAATCAGATTCCCAGCGTCAAGAAAGACACAAAAGTAGAAGAGATCCATCTTTTCTTTGAAGATTTGACGACGACAATCAATGTCAATGATGACAAGCTGGAATTAAATAACATCAAAGAAGTCAAGTTAGCGTTAAAAGGATTTAGCGGGTCAATCACGTTTGATGAAGAAGGAATCAGCCTGCGCGGCACAGCCGGCAGGATTGAAGTAAACGACGTGGCATTCTCTTCCGAGAAGACATTAACAATTGCAGTAAGCAAGCTACAGTATCGCACATTTGATTTAGCCGGACTTTCATTAAAAGATATTGATATCCCCGCCGGAGATGGTTCACTGACGGTTTCAGATAAGCTTACCTATTCGTTAAACGACGAAGCGGTAAAGATTTATGCTTATCGCGGATTGCTTTCTGTATCCAAAGAAGATAACGTAACCGCGGCGACAACACTGGAAGGCACGATGCAGGGGATCAGCGTGAGTGGAGAAGAATTGGGGATCAACGTGTGGTAGAAGTACTTTGGCGGTCAATTCTATTCAGGTTATAGCCATTATTATTTTTTATCTGTTCTTAACGATTGCGTTTGTTTATGATTGTTTAAAGAAGAGAAAAATCCAGTTAGGAGCCATCGAAACGACAATTGTTCCGATGATTGTAGGTATTATTCTGTTGAATCTAAATCTGAACTGGTTTTTTTCGGGAAATAATTTCATCTTGTCGCTAGGCTTAATATTCTTAATCGGCGGATTTCTGTTAGGGCTTATTGCGGTAAGAGATCTTGGAGAAAATAAAGATGACTTTTGGATAGCAAAAATAAAGCAGAAGAAAAGGTCGCTGATTACGAGCGGATTGTACGCGAAAGTCAGACACCCAATTTATACAGCGATGTTATTTTATTACGGCGGTCTGCTTCTGATTTTCTTTCAGGTGGTAACATTTTCATTA
>Ga0209541_10008069_pt1 | contig 17500 bp, 16 predicted proteins | sample RifCSPlowO2_01_FD_184027 | JGI IMG/M metagenome (GOLD analysis project Ga0209541, IMG submission 184027) | Groundwater microbial communities from Rifle, Colorado - Rifle CSP2_plank lowO2_0.1 (SPAdes) (version 2) | ecosystem: Environmental > Aquatic > Deep subsurface > Groundwater | place...
GTTGAGTGACAGGTGAGGGTGATTTAGGAGCCTACTAACCCTTAGATACCCCTCATCTGTCCCGCCTTTGGCGGGACATCTTCTCCCGCAAGGGGAGAAGAAAGAGAAGAAAGAATCAAATGGAATTTAGTTATCAAGCCAGAGATACTGATGGCCGGCTCAAAACCGGCACCGTGGAAGCGGCCACCGAAGCCAGCGCTTTTGAGGTGCTCCAGAATCACGGCTTGATCGTCATTAAAATCTTCCCGGTCAGCCAGATCAGTATTCTGGAACGGATTAAAATCTTTGACCGGGTTTCGATGAAGGAAATCGTGCTGTTTTCCCGCCAACTCTCAACCCTGATCAATGCCAAGGTCCCGATCGTCCAGGCCTTGAACATTTTAAAAATTCAGGTTTCATCGAGCAAGCTGCGGTCGGTGATCGGCGAAATCGCCCAGCACGTCGAGAGCGGCGAAAGCTTGTCCTCGGCCCTGGCGCGCTACCCGAGGATTTTTTCCAATCTTTATGTCAACTTGACGCGGGCCGGAGAATTGTCAGGCACGATGGATGACTCATTGGCTTACCTGGCCAACCAGCTGGAAAAAGATTACGATTTGCGCTCCAAGGTGATCGGCTCGCTGTCTTATCCAATTTTTATCATGGCCGCGTTGTTGATCGTCGGCGTCTTGATGTTTTTATATGTCCTGCCGCCGCTGGTGGGAGTGCTGCAGGAGTCGGCGGTCGAACTGCCGATCACAACCAGGATTTTGATTGTGACGACCCATATCATGCAAGATTACTGGTGGATCATGTTAGTCGTCCTGATCGGCCTTGGGGTCGGTTATCGGTTTTACAGCCAGACGGCCGGCGGCCGTTACGTCTTGGATCTGGTTAAAATTAAATTGCCCGTATTTGGGAATTTATTTAAAAAAATGTATATGGCCCGGTTTGCCCGCAATCTGTCGACCCTGGTGGCCGGCGGCATTCCGATCGTGAAAGCCCTGGAAGCCGTGGCAGACATTATCGGGAACAGCATTTATCGCGACATTGTCTTGGAAGCGGCTGATCAGGTCCGAAACGGTAAAAGCATTGCCTCGGCTTTGACCTCTCACTCGGAATTTCCGGCGATTGTCGCTCAAATGACCCAGATTGGAGAAACCACCGGCCGCCTGCAAGAGATTTTGGACAAGCTGGCCATATTTTACGAGAAAGAAGTTGACGGAGTACTCAAGATTTTAACCACATTGCTGGAGCCGATTATTATGATGTTGCTCGGCCTAGCGGTGGCGGTAATGGTTGCAGGAATTTTACTCCCGATATATAATTTAGCCAGTGCAGCTTAGGGCGCAATTACTTTCCATGAGACAAAAAATTAACAGGATTCGGGATTCCATGAGGGGGATTTAGGGAGCTGAAGCATCGGGTGATTGAGACACACGCTTCATTTTCCTTTTTGCCTCTGATAGAATCCGTTTCCATTGTCGGAAGGGGGTGAACTTAATGAAAAATCAAAATAACAAGGGATTCACTTTAATTGAATTGTTGGTGGTTATCGCCATCATCGGTATTTTGGCCGCCGTGGTCTTGGTTTCTTTGAACTCAGCCCGCGCCAAATCCCGCGACGCCCGCCGGTTGGCTGATGTCCGCCAAATCATGACCGCGTTGGAATTATCATACAATGATAACAATTCCTACCCGACGGCAACCACTAACGCGCCGACCAGCACGTTCGGAACACCGGCGTTCAGCACCCTGTTGGCTTCTTGGCCGACGGCTCCTTTGCCGGCGGACGGAACCTGCACGGACACCAACGGTTCACCGACCGGGAACCGATACACTTACGCTCAGGTTTCGAGCGGTTCGTCCTACACCCTAAACTTCTGTTTAGGCGCAGCGACCGGGGGATACGCACTCGGTTACCACACAGCCTCTCCTTCAGGCATCAACTAACCTTGAGGATGCTTTCTTCCAGTCCCGACTTATCGGGACTGGGCCAAGCGCCCTTAAGTCTCTCCAAATGGCTCGCTTAAAGATTGTAATTTTAATAAGTATTGTTTTGCTGACGTCGATTACCATGCTGCTGGCGTTCAATTCCGCGGCCAAAGCGTCGAGCAATCAGCAGCGCTTGGTTGATGTGCGGCAAATTCAACTGGCCCTGAAAGATTATTTTAGAGAGAACGGTTTATATCCTTATGGCAATGGCGTGCCGAACGGGATCGCGACGTACTTAGAGCATTGGCCGACTCCGCCCAAACCGAACGGAGTTTGTCCGGCCACTCCAAATGCCTATTCCTACAATCAGAAATATGCCGGCGACGATTATGTAGTCAGTTTTTGTCTCGGGATTAAAACCGCCGGCCTAAAAGCGGGAATGCACCTCTTAACTTCCAAAGGAGTCCAATAACCATGCAATTAAAAATCAAAAACAATAGATCAGGATTTACGTTGATCGAATTATTGGTGGTTATTGCGATCATCGGCTTGTTGGCGTCGGTTATTACCGTGGCGGCCGGCAGCGCCCGGCTCAAATCCCGCGACGCCAAACGCCTCTCGGATATGCAGCAGATTAAGTCCGGCTTGGATATTTACTACAATTTGGGATTCGGCTACCCGGCTACGGCCGGCTGGAATACCGCTCAGAGCAACTTCACCCAAGTTTCCTGTTCGGGCACGCCCGCGCTCAAGGTTCCGCAGGATCCGCTCAATGCCACGACGCCGACTTACACTTATACTTACACTCAAGGCGGCACGTCATCCGCGGGTTGCGGCGGCACAGTTTACAGTAACTATAAAGTGCAATTTAAAACCGAAGGCGCGACCAGTATCGGCGCGGCCGGCACTTATTATCTCAGCGCTTCGAACGGTATTACTTCCACCGCTCCATTTTAATGACAGTGGTTAGTATTATTCTTGGTTTGATCATAGGCAGTTTTCTCAATGTCGTGATCTATAGGCTTTATCACGGCGGTTCAATCCTGGTCTCGCGTTCGATCTGCCCTGCCTGCCGCCGGCATTTGACCCCCTGGGAGTTGGTGCCGGTCTTAAGTTTTGTATTTTTGCGGGGCCGTTGCCGGACTTGTCACAAAAAAATTTCCTGGCAATATCCGGTTGTTGAGCTCACCTGCGCGCTAACCTTTGGTCTGCTCGCTTTGAATTATCAATCCCCAGTATCCAATGTCCAATTTTGGATTCAGTTGGTTTTTGCAAGTTTCTTGATTGTCATTGCGATGTTTGATCTGAAGCACTATTTGATTCTGGATAAGGTAGTCTGGCCAGGAATTATTCTGGCAGCTATCAGCGGCATTTGGGGGGGCCACTTCGTCCCATCTCTTCTGGCTGGCGCGGGATTGGCTCTGTTTTTCCTGCTGCAGTATTTATTGTCCCAAGGGCGGTGGATCGGCTTGGGCGACGTCAAGCTGGGTTTGTTCTTGGGTTTGGTCTTTGGTTGGCCGCTGACTCTGACATGTATCGCCTTGGCTTATTTCAGCGGCGCAGCGGTTGGAGTCTTATTGATTGGCCTAAAGCGGAAGCAATTATCGTCGCAATTGCCGTTCGGAGCATTTTTGGGATTTTCTGGTATAATTGTATTGATATGGGGCCCTGCGATCACCGGTTGGTATGCTAAATTAATAGGCTTATGAAACAAAAATTTTCCGGATTTACAATCATTGAACTGCTGGTGGTGATGTTTATTGTCGCTATGATTGCAACGATCAGCATTGCTAATTTTAGGAAAGGTCAGAAGCAAAAGGAATTGGCGCAGGCTGCCGATACTGTTATCAGCGGAATTCGAAATGCCCAAAATTTTACTTTGACTTCCAAACAAATTGCCGCTTCTGCCTGCGGCCAAGGGAAGGCCGCCCAAAGTTACATAGTTATTTTTACAGCCAGCCAGACGATTGAACTGTACGGGATTGATAAATGTGGAGTTTCGAATTTTTTGGAGCGATACGGCTATACGCCTAATATCCGGGTCCAAGCCAACGGTTATAAAATTGACGGGATTTCGACCGCCAGTTTGCAATTAAAGTTTATTCCGCCGTTTGGCGCGGTCACGGCTTCCACGAGCAGCAGCGTTGGCAGCGGCCCATTTAGTAATTTTACCCGCTCAACGATTAGTATTGAAATTCTGGATGGCTCGGCTGCCAAAACGGTAACGGTTGACGGTGTGGCCGGCCGGATAGGAGAATAGCCTTGATGATGAAGAGAAACAATCAAATCGGGCAGAGCTTGATTGAAACAATCATCGCGATTTTCGTTTTGACGACAGCTCTGACAACCGGGTTGAGTTTGGCCATTTACGCTTTTTCCTCCTCGAGTTTGACCCAAAATGAAATTGTCGCGGCCAATCTTGCCCGCGAGGGGATTGAAGTGGTGCGCATGATGCGCGACTCCAATTGGCTGGCCGGTGATGTTAAAGGATCGAGTTGGGATTTGACCGCATGCAGCGATATCAGCGGCAAACTTTGCTTTCCCAAGGCCTACCAAAAAGTTCCGAGCCACAATAATTATGATTTAAATAGCGGCAATCAAAGATTGGTCTTTAATTCCAGCAATAATACCTGGGATTTGAATAACGGCAACAACTACTACCTTTATTTGCAGAGCGACGGAACCTACAGCGGCAGCGCCAACGGCACGTCGACCTTTGCTCGCATGATCAATTTATCTTTTAATTCCGCCTCCCCTTACACCAATCAGAATTCGAACCAGGAGTTGATCATAAAATCGGTCGTCGCTTGGCAGGGCAAGAATTGCACCGCATTTAATTCCAATCAAGATTTAATCAATCTCGTCACCCCTTGTAAAATTACAGTCGAAGAACACCTCACTAATTGGAAGGATTATAAATGAAATCCCAGAAAGGCTTCACTTTGATTGAGTCGGTAGTCGCGACGGCGGTATTTGCCTTTGTCGTCAGTTCGATTCTGGGCGTGTATGTCGCCACGACACAACTGGACCGCAAATCGCGGGCCTCGCGCGCGGTGACTCAGAATGCCCGGTTCATTCTGGAATACCTGGCCAAGGAAGTCCGCAACGGGAATATTGACTATGCCAGTTACCCCGGCGGCAACGCTGCCGGTACCGCTGATTTATACGTCGAGGATCAGGCCAATCTGATTGAACATTTTTATTTGAGCGGGACCAATTTGATTCTGGATAAAAACGGCGCGGTGACCAACTTGAATTCCGCCGCCGTTGAGGTGACCAAGCTTCAGTTTTTAGTCGCGCCTGTTGGCGATCCTTATACGATCGCGAAAACCCACAACGAACAGCCGCACGTGACCGTGGTTCTGGAATTGACTTCCAATTATGGCCAGCAGGAAGCCAGCACGATCAAGCTGAATTTGCAGGGGACATTTACTACCCGAGGTTATCTCTCGAGACAACCATGAGACATGATCATAAAAATCAAACCGGCGCCACCTTATTATTAGCGATTTTGATTTTGGCTGGATTGACTTTGACGATTCTGACCGTAGCCGCCTTAACAGTTCAGGAAATCCGGTCCTCCCGGGCCATTGCGGTCACCGAGCCGGCCATTTCCGCCGCGGAAACTGCGGGCGAACAGGGGGTTTGGTCGATCAAGCGCAACACTTCCCTGGTCAATTGTACGTCCGGGCAAACCACCCAAAATTTGGGGACTAATACGGTGGTTACGTCGTGCAAATCCTATGCCTCGGCCACCTTGACCTTAAAGGCCAATATCCCACTGGTTTTTTACCTTTACGACCCGAATAACGTCAATGGCGATATTGATTTGTCGGAATTTCCGTATACCTGGCTGTCTGCCACCCACCGGTCGGGTAATTTTCAGATTGGCGTCAGCATCAGCCGGATTAACAATGGTCCTTTTGTCGGTAGCGCCACGGTTAGCCCCGGTGCCAGCCAAACGATCAATATCAATGGTGTGCAGGAAGATACGGAGGGGCGCATGCAAGTGACCATCAGCTCGGCCGGCAATGCCACTGTCGATGTCAACACCAACCAGGGCATGCCGGATTTCCCGACGGTGGATGCCACGGGATGCAGTTCCAAATCGCCGGTTACCAGCTGCAGCAGCAACTTTGAGTCATATACTCGGAGAATCAACGTTACAGTGCCGCAGTAGGTCACGTAACACGTATCATAAAACAAGTAACAAAAAAACTCCGTGGTTTATTCCACGGGGTTTTGATACGTGATACGGGTTACGTGGTTAGGGTAGCTTGATGACTTGTCCTGCAGTTATCAGATCGGAATTCTGCCCCGACGTCGACCTTGTCGAGTCGGGGCTCCGACCGCTTGCGCGTCGGAGCAAATTGTTACGGAAGTTTTATGACTTGTCCTGCAGTTATCAGATCAGAATTCTGCAAATTGGGGTTGACGGCTACGATATCATTGACGGTAATGTTAAACTGCTTGGCAATCTGAATCAGGGACTCTCCGGATTTGACGGTATAAATTTTTCCCGGAACCTGACTGGTGGTGGCTTGGGGAATTTTTAGCTTCTGGCCGGCATGCAGGACGTAAGGCTCAGACAGGCTATTGATCTGGGCAATCAAATCCCAGCGGATATTATACTGCTGGCTGATATTGAAAAGGGTATCGCCCGACTTAACGGTGTATTCGGTCCATTCAGGAGCGGCCGGAGCCTGGGTTGATTCGCCCAGAACCTCCTTTGACTGGCCAAAACTGCCATCAGGGTCTGATTGTGCTAGTTGTAAATCTGCATTATTATTAGAGACAGAGGTGTCAGCTCCTTTTGGCCATAGATTGACGACCAGTAGCAGGCTCGCTACCAAAAAAAATGCCCCAGCGGCGGTCAGTTTCACATCCCGCCGGGAGGAGGGAGTGATCTGAGCGCGAAGCTCGGGTGATAAATGGGGCCGAATGTATTTCATCCCGTTAGAAATATGTTAAAATGTTAGTATTTGTATCGTTTACAACTAGTCGCTGTGGGATTGTCCCGTTAAAGTTTTAGTAGGGTAATTTCTAACGGGATTCATCTCTCGATTTGATTTGTTTTTCTTCTGATTATCCCTCTCCCTCGACGGGAGAGGGTGCCCCAAGGGGCGGGTGAGGGTGTTTTACCCCTCATCTGTCCCGCCTTTGGCGGGACATCTTCTCCCGCAAGGTGAGAAGAAAAATTTGAAAGATTTCTTATCCCAATTTTAAGATATTAAAAACCCTTTGTCAAAGCATGGATGTCAAACAGGCCAAAATCCGCATAGAGAAGCTGGTGGAACAGATAAATTCGTTTAGATTCCGCTATCATGTCCTGGATGACCCGGCTGTAACCGACGAAATTTACGACTCTTTAACCCGGGAACTGATCGAGCTGGAGACCAAATATCCACAGCTGAAACTCAAAAATTCGCCGACGAGCCGGGTCGGGGGTATAGCGCTCGATAAATTCGAAAAAGTCGAACATAAAAATCGAATGCTTTCGTTGACTGACGCCTTTGGCTTTGAAGAGCTGACCGCCTGGGAGGCCCGGATCAGGAAAATTATTCCCAACCAACCCCTGGATTATTACTGTGAGTTAAAATTTGACGGCTTGGCCGTCAGCCTGCGGTATGTCAAAGGAGAACTGGCTATCGCGGCGACCCGCGGCGATGGGTTTGTCGGGGAAAATGTCACAGCCAACATCCGGACCATTCACTCGATTCCGTTGGAACTGCCCGAACCCAACCACCTGGAGGTCAGGGGTGAAGTCATCATGACCAAGCAAGTCTGGGCGGAGTTAAATCGCCAGCAGGCCAAGGAGGGCAAGCCCCCATACGTCAATACCCGCAACGCCGCCGCCGGGTCGATTCGCCAGCTTGATCCAAAAATCACCGCCAGCCGCAAGCTGCAGTTTTATGCTTACGATGTTGTGACCGAGTTAGGTTTAAAAACCCACGAGCAGGTTCATAAGCAATTACGTGGCCTGGGCTTTAAAGTGAGCGAAACTCAGAAGCGGGCTCGGAATCTGACGGAAGTTTTGAAATTTTACGAACAAGTCTTAAAATTGCGCGCCGATCTGCCGTTTGGGATTGACGGAATCGTGGTCTCCGTCAATGACTTGGAGTTGCTTAGACGGCTCGGCGTCGTCGGCAAAGCGCCGCGCGGCATGATTGCCTTTAAGTTTCCGCCGGAAAAAGCAACCACCGTGGTGGATGATATTATCGTTCAGGTCGGCCGCACCGGGAAACTGACGCCAATCGCGGTTTTGCGACCGGTTTTCGTCTCGGGGACGACCGTCTCGCGGGCAACATTACATAACGAAGACGAGATCCGTCGTTTGGACGTACGCATTGGGGACACCGTGGTTTTGCAGCGCGCGGGCGATGTTATTCCGGATATTGTGGAAGTATTGCCCAAAATGCGCACCGGCAAGGAAACAATTTTTCATATGCCGAAAAAGTGTCCGATTTGCGGCTCGAGCGTGCTCCGAAAAGAGGGTATGGTGGACTGGGTCTGTTCCAATAAAAATTGTTTTGCCAAGCAGGCGCGCGGGATTCGACACTTGGTCAGCAAAGGAGCTTTTGATATGGCCGGCATCGGGCCTAAGATTTTGAATAAATTCATTGAAACCGGACTGATCAAGGACGGAGCGGATTTGTTTGGGCTGCAAAAAGAAGACATAGAGATATTGGAGCGGTTCGCCGAAAAGAGCGCTGAGAATATTATTGCTTCGATTCAGGGCGCGAAAAAAATCACGTTGCCCAAGTTTATTTACGCCTTGGGCATCCTACATGTCGGAGAAGAAACCGCATTTGATCTAGCTCAAAGGTTTGGTTCGATCGAGCGGTTGGGGGCCGCCTCGAAGGATGAGATCAATGCCATCCCGAATATCGGGGAAGTTGTTGCTGACTCGGTTTATGAGTGGTTCCAATCCAAACGCAACCAGGAATTGATCCGCAAGTTTCTAGCCGTTCGGGTTCAAATCGAGCGGGTTAAAGTCAAAACCACCCCGCTCACCGGCAAAAGCATTGTGGTCACCGGCAGTTTGGAATTCTTGTCCCGCGAAGAGGCAAAGCAGGCCGTGCGCGAAGCAGGGGGGAATTGGTCGTCATCCGTTTCGAAAAACACGGATTATGTGGTGGTCGGGGAGAATCCCGGATCCAAGGAAGAGAAAGCAAAAAAATTAGGGGTCAAAATTATCAATGAAAAACAGTTTAAAGCTTTACTAAATTCTTAAAATATGCTATAATATATATAATTAGTTGAAGTATAAAAAAGAAACAAAATACAAAAATATTTACATGAGATTTCAACAAACTCGTGGATTTCGGAACATGGTGGTTATAGTTTTATCTATCAGCTTTATTTTCGGTTTATCCATTCTTAGTCCTTTATCGGTTGCGTATGCTGCAGATGTTCCCGTGATCTCTAGTCTTTCTAAGACCACGGCAAGAGCAGGTGAGTCCCTGGTTATAACCGGTTCTGGTTTTACCGCTACTGACAATATCGTATACATAACTCCTAATGACAAAGTCGCAAGCCTCACGTCTAATGGTCAGACTATTTCCTTTACGCTGCCCTTATCTTTGTCTTCTAATGGTCATTACGTCTATGTCGTTAACGCAAACGGCACTTCAAATAAATTAGTGGTCGTAATAACAGGAGATCCTGACACCCAAGCACCCTCTACCCCAACTAACCTAAAAGTCGACTCGGTTGGGTCTTCGAACGTTGATTTATCTTGGACAGCCTCTACCGATAACGTAGGTTTAGCAGGATACAGAATTTATAGAGATGGCCTTTTGACTGATACTGCAGGTCCTACCTCTTGGGGAGAAGGTCTGCTTTCTCCTGAGCGTACGTATACTTACAAAGTCAGCGCTGTAGATGCTGCGGGGAATGAATCTGCTACTTCTAATGTTATCAACGTTATTACGAAATCAATCGGTACAACGAGTGCTCCGGTTATCGTCTCATTTTTTAGCAGCAACGCCACTGGTTCCAATGCGCCAATCAAGTCCGGAGAAACCGCGAGCTTGATAGCCAAAGTCACGGGCACGCCGACTCCTACGGTTTCCGTCAATAATGGAGTTGGCGTGGTTTCTGGCATTGGCTCAACTTTTTCTTTTAACGTTTCTCCTACGGTCACGACTACCTATATACTGACTGCTACTAATAGCGCAGGAATCGTAACTTCTTCTTTGACGGTAACGGTAATACCGGCTTCGGCCACCACGCCTGCGATTACCAGCCCACTTACGGCTAAAGCTAAAATGGGCGTACCATTCAGTTACCAAATTACTGCTAACAATAGTCCGACGAGTTTCGATGCATCCTTGCCTGATGTGAAAAATTCTTTGTTTTTACATGGTGGATTGTCTGTTGACCCCAAGTCAGGAATAATTTCGGGCACTCCTGACTTTTTCGGCAATTTTACAATTGATCTGACCGCCACATCAAGCAGTTCCACTGTTTCGAACAAACTGGCTTTGACCATTTTGCCTAATCCAAATATCCCTGTTATCACTAGTTCGCTTGAGGCCAGAGCTTTTGCCGGCGAGCCATTTTCTTATCAGATTACCGCGACCAATAATCCAACGAGTTTCGAAATTGAATTTTTCAGCAATGAAACTTTTAGAAATAACCTGCCGGTTAATTCTGCCGGCTTAATTTCCGCGATTCCATTTCAAAATGAAAACATTTCGGTCTTTGTCAAAGTATCCAACGCGAGTGGAACTGGCAGAGCAAGACTGGTATTCTGGATCAAGGACAGAGAACAGAGCATACCTGTAATGACAAGCCCAGCCTCAGCGGTGGGTTTTGTGGGGCAACCTTTTAGTTATCAATTTACAGGGATTGACACTCCAAAGGGAACACAGTCCCCGCTTTTTATAGATAATGTAACTAATTTGCCCTTAGGGTTGACGTTTGATTCAAGCACCAAGATAATTTCCGGGAGCTCAAAGACAGCGGGAGTAAATATTGTCGGAGTAGGTTCTTCCTTTTTAAAAATAATTATCTTCGATACAGAGACATCAAACTTATCGGATCCCGCTATGAGTCCTCTAAGGGACGGTGCTTTGATAAATGATCGCGGCACAATTTTTGTAATTGAGAATGGCTTGAAGCGAGGCTTTACCTCACTAGAAGTATTTAAAGAGTCCGGCCGCAAGCTTTCAAGCGTGGTTGAGGTAGATACAGCCAACATCCCGGCAGGGGAGGTAATCTCTGATGCTACCCAGCGGCATCCCCGCGGCACCTTGGTAATTTTCGAGGGCACCATCTATTTTTTGGGCAAGGATTTGCGCTATCCCTTCCCTTCGGAAGAAGTTTTTCTGTCTTGGGGTCATAGTTTTGCAAACGTTGTGCCAGCAAATTCGGCTGATATGAATTCGCCTGTAGGACCCATCGTGGAGCTTAAAAAGTAAATAATTTATTTATCTTAATCTAGGCTTAAACTTAGATTATTTTTTATATTGGTAAAAACACGGATCACGTGGTGGTCGGCGAAAGTCCGGGATCGAAAGCAGACAAGGCAGAAAAGTTGGGAATAAAAATTTTGACAGAACAGGAATTTTTGAAACTGCTGAAATAAAATGGTTGTAACGTGATCAATCGCCGTTCGATTAATTGGGCAGGAATTCTTAATTCTAAATTTATGACCGAACAATCAAAAAACTGGCTCATTGGGTTGATTATTTTAATCATCGTCGCAGTCGGCTTATGGGTTTATAAAGCCAATAAAAACGAGAGTTCACAAGTCCCGCTAAACCAAGAATCCGGCACCGGCCGGCTGGTGGTTGCGGTGACCGATGCAGCCGCCTCGCTTCAAAACATCAAGGCAGTCAACCTGACCGTTGATCAGATTGAAGTCCAAGGAACGAGTCAGGGTTGGGTTACCGTCACGGAAACTGACCAGACCGTTGATCTAATCAGCCTCAAAAACTCCAATTCCTGGGAACTGTTGGCGCAAGCCGAGATCGAAGCCGGAATCTATAACCAAATCCGTCTGGATGTCAGCAAAGTCGTTGTGGTTATGACTGACGGCACCCAAGTCACCGCCCAATTACCTTCTGGGGAACTCAAGCTGGTGGGGAAATTGGTGGTAGAATCTGGTCAGACTTCCACCATCGCCATTGATTTCTTACTCGACAAATCTTTGCACATAACCGGCAACGGCAAAGTTATCTTAACGCCGGTGGTCAAACTGGAAATCAAGAGCAACGCCAACGTCGAGGTTGATTCCGCGAATACGGTTACAATCAAATCCGGCAGAATTGAAGAGAGTTCGACCCAAGGTATGGATATCGACGGAACGGTCAAAAATAATTTTGAAGTCACTTCGGATTTGGATTTGATCGGCAATACCATTCATGCTTCGACCAAGAGCCAGAGCGAAGGCGGATTAAAAATCAGCGCGGCCAAAGCCACGGACTTAGCCAAGGCTTCGGCGCAAATCGATACCGTAATTTCGGTTCAACTGATCACGCAGAACAACAAGAAAGTCTGGCAAGTCGGCGGCCTGCTCAATCTCATCCCCAAGATTGTTTATGTCGATGCCACTTCCGGCGTGATCGTTAACAGTTCAGCCGGGCAATAATAAATTTTGATCTTTAATCCCGCCTTGCTAAAGGCGGGGTTTTTGGTTATGATAGGAGCGTTTTAGGCGGGCTTTCCGCCTACTGGGAAAAACAAAGGGTCAAGGAGGAAAACCCCAATCCCATGACGCTCTCCAATCGGTTGGCGCATCTGGTGACGCAAACCCAGACTATCAGGGTGCTGCATGAGTCGCAGGCATTGCGGACCGACCAGCACTTTGATTACGGCAACGGTTTTCACGGCACGGTCTGGATCGATCCGCACCAGATTTTTCGCCGGCCGCATTTGGTCATCCGCCTACTCAACGACATGATCGACCACGCCATTCCGGCCAGTGTGCTGGAGAAGACTCAGGTCGTGGCCGGACCGGAGCGGGGCGGGGCGAAAATCGGCCTGATGTTGGCGACGATGATCGACGGCCGCCAGAATGCCATTCACGAGCAGGTGCAGTTCGTGGAGATCCAGGAGGACCCGGACGAAAGGGGCAAACTCATCCTGCCACCGAGCTGCCAGAAAATCGTCGAGGGCAAGAGGGTGTTGCTCGCCGACGACGTCCGCAACACCGGCTGGACATTCTATCAAAGCAGCCTGGCGCTGCTCGAAGCCGGCGCCACGTTGCTCGGGACCGCCGAGTGGTATGACCGCATGAATCTGCAGGCGGCGTATGAACTCGTAAATCTGCCGAACTACGCGTTGGCTGAATACGATGACGGCATCGTGATAATGCCGGCCAACCAATGCAATCTGTGCCTGCTGGGCCACACCGTCACGAGGTTCTGAGATGTCTCGGTTCACAGCCGCCACGGCAAAAGCAGTTGGCCGTACAGGCGAGGCCAACCGGGCGATTGAACGGGGCGGGTGATTGCTGCAAGCATCATCCCGCCCGAGCTTTTTTAGACCTCTCTGGTCCCGACAAGTCGGGACCATCTCCCCCTGGAGGGGGAGAATAATCTGAAAGCGACTTTCCACATTTTGTCCCCAATAGGGGGTTGACATGGTTACCTAAAAGAGTTATAATTGGTCTACAAGTTTAAAAAAGCCAGAATTAACCTCAAGAATGGGCTTAATCTATGGTAAATTCAGGACATTTAGTGATCAAAAAAGGCGGTTCCCCGAACTAGCACGCATTTTTGTGTGTTAAGTTAAGAGGCCCGCCGCAAGGCGGTTTTTTAATCGCCCAAGTTATTGATAGCATGTAGAGTTCACTGCTTCACCGCACAGCTTGATTTTAAGCAGGTTCTGAAAGCAAGCAGTGGATTGTGCATGTTATGCAGATTAAGGATTTAAGTTGAAAGATTAAAGTGGTCTGACCCTTGGGTCAGCAGCTTTAATCCTAAATCTTAAATCCAATAACTGTTCCGGCTTGAACTTTAACAACCAACCGGCATCTAAAGAGATATATTTTTAGTTCGATGCGTATGGAGATGATGAGTCTCCGGTAGGCGCATACGAAACGCAAGAAGTTAGTGGTCTTGCGAATATATCTGAATCCAAGTCCTCGTCATTGTAAACGGGGCAAATTAGCAGTCACTAATTGCTAGTCAAATAAAACCCCCGCACCAAAATTTTGGTGAGGGGGTAAATGAATTAAACACTTAAGAGTGTATGGTGGATGCCTTGGCAGTTTAAGCCTAAGAAGGACGTGAGAGCCGACGATATGCTTCGGTGAGGTGGCAACTAACCTTTGACCCGGAGATTTCCGAATGGGGCAACCTATGTGCTTGAAGAGCACATGCTATGTAGATGTGGTGTCTACAGTAGCGGGAACCGCGTGAAGTGAAACATCTCAGTAACGCGAGGAAAAGAAAAAAAGGGCATTATCTTTAGAATGTCTAATGACGAATTTCAAATGTCAAATTTGGCATTGGGAATTTGAAATTGGACATTCTAGGGTATTGTCTCATTCTCCTAGTAGTGGCGAGCGAACGGGGAAGAGTCTAAACTAACTTTGTGTTCTGAAGTTGAAGGGCAGTCGCAAGATTGTCTGAAACTTTAGTTAAAGCTTACAGGCCTTGCAAGGATTAGGGTTACAACAATCATTCATTGAATCACTGTAATGATTCTGAAGATTTCAATTGGAGCTGTTTAGCCGAATGGCCCTGGAAAGGCCAGCCAAAGAGCGTGATAGCCGCGTAGCGCGAAAAACCTCTTATATCTTCCGAATGGTTTGTTAAGTACAACTAGACACGTGAAATCTAGTTGGAATTCGTGTCGACTACGACATAAGACTAAATACTTAAACTGACCGATAGTGAACTAGTACCGTGAGGGCAAGGTGAAAAGCAGCCCGGTGAGGGCGATGAAATAGTACCTGAAACCATACACTTACAATCGAGTGGGAGCCCCGCCTCTGGCGGGGTGACCGCGTGCCTATTGAAGAATGATCCAACGAGTTAGTGTTTGTTGCTTACTTAAGCCTGACAACAGGCGAAGGTGTAGTGAAAGCGAGCGTTAATAGCGCGACTTTGTAGCAAACACTAAACCCGAAACCCGGTGAGCTACCCTTGGCCAGGATGAACGTTATGTAAAAATAACGGGAGGTCCGAACGCTAGTATGTTGCAAAATACCGCGATGAGCTGAGGGTAGGGGAGAAATTCCAATCGAACTGGGTAATAGCTGGTTCTCCTCGAAATAGCTTTAGGGCTAGCCTGTGCTGCACGTGTTTGAGGTAGAGCACTGAATCGGATTTACGGCCGCAAGGTCGTGAACCGAACCAAACTCCGAATTCAAACACTTAAGGGCATGGAGTCAGACAATGAGGTCTAAGCTTCGTTTGTCTAATGGAGAAGAATCCGAACCGCCGTTTAAGGTCCCCAAATCAAAGCTATAGTGTAAAGGATGTGGTTTTACTCATACAACCAGGAGGTTGGCTTAGAAGCAGCCATCCTTTAAAGAAAGCGTAACAGCTCACTGGTCAAGTGGAACTGCGCCGACAATGTAGTGGGACTAAGCTTTGTACCGAAGACGCGGGTGCATACTTTTGAAGTATGCGCGGTAGAGGAGCGTTGTATATGGGCTGAAGGTGAGAGGTAACTCTTGCTGGACTGTATACAAGTGAGAATGTTGGAATAAGTAATATGTATGCATGTGAGAATCATGCTCACCAAAAATCCAAGGTTTCCTGGGCAATGATAATCATCCCAGGGTTAGTCGATCCTAAGTTTCAACCCGAACGGGTTGGGATGATGGCCAATACGGTTGATATTCCGTAACCGCTTATAAAACAGATGCAATTACACATCATGGTAGCTTGAGCGCGATTTTGACTATTCGCGTCGTCACACTGTTAGTCGGATGTCTGAGGCAAGACCCGGACGTCTATGTGTCCAGCTTCCTTCGGGAAGTTGGATTACTGTAACGACGAGAGTGCGAAGGAATGTCGCAAGATAAATTTGAGCAAACCAAGGTGTCAAGAAACGTTGCTATGGCTTAGCGGAATTGTGAAGCAATTCATAATTCTGCTAAATATTTATAAGTGATCGTACCGTAAACCGACACAGGTGGATGAGTAGAGAATACTAAGGTGACCGGGACAATAATCCTTAAGGAACTCGGCAAAAAAGCAGGCGTACCTTCGGTATAAGCCTTGCCCTTTTGTCGTAAGACATTAGGGTCGCAGCGAATGACCCCTCCCGACTGTTTATCAAAAACTTAGGTCCATGCAAACCCGCAAGGGGAAGTATATGGGCTGATGCCTGGCCAGTGTCAGAAGGTTAAAACGATTGGCGCAAGCTCGTCGTCCAAGCCCTGATGAACGCCGGCAGTAACTATAACTGTCCTATGGTGAATTAAAAGCTGCCATAGTAAAACTTGACCAAATGCTGGAATATCTGGAGTATCCGACTGTACTATGGTATAATGTTTCCATAGAAGAAACATTATGAAACCAAGTAAAAATCATGTCGGTGCAGACAATCAGCAGGAAAAGCAAGTAGGATGGATCGTTGGGTTCGTTGATGGTGAAGGAACATTTTCCGTCAGTATCAACAAAAATCCGACAACGAGTTCTGGTTGGCAAATTTTTCCTGAGTTTGTAATTACTCAAGGAGCAAAAAGTCTACCCGCTTTGGAAGAAATTAAAACCTTCTTCGATTGCGGTAAGCTTTATGTAAATCATCGAAATGATAATCATCGCGAAGATTTATATCGCTTCTGTGTAAGAACAATTAAAGACTTAGACGAAAAGATCGTGCCATTCTTCAAAGCGAATCCGTTGAAAACGGCTAAGCAAGAAGATTTTATAAAGTTTGCGAAAATCCTTGTTTTAATAAAACAAGGCAAGCACTTGGCCCCGAAAGGAGTTGAGCGAATCGCAAAAATTATACAGACCATGAACCGTAAAAAGCCATCAAGATACTTGCTCTCCTCAGAGACTACATGCCAAGAATCTGTTTTAAGTACAGATTAAGATATAGTCCGAACTGTGCAGCGATGCACAGAGTGCAGCAGAAATGATTGCACCCGCAAAATATTTGCGTGTAACAGAGACGAGCGAAATTCCTTGTCGTGTAAGTTACGACCCGCACGAATGGCATAACGAGTAGGGGACTGTCTTAAGGATTAACCCGATGAATTTACATTGACGGTAAAGATGCCGTCTACCCGCAACAAGACGGAAAGACCCTATGAAGCTTTACTATAGCGTGTCATTGATGCAAGAATCTTTTTGTTTAGCATAGGTGGGACTCTTTGAAGCGCAGGCGCAAGCATGCGGGGAGAGGACAAGTGAAATACCACCCTGAAAGACTTTTGTTTCTAACGATTGTTTAACCAACTTTCGGACAGTGGCTCGTGGGTAGTTTAACTGGGGCGGTTGCCTCCTAAATGGTAACGGAGGCGTTTATTAAGGTAAGCTTAGCTCCGATGGAAACGGAGCTGGACGCGCAAACGCAAAAGCTTGCTTGACTGCAAGGCTGGCACGCCGCGCAGATACGAAAGTAGAAGTTAGTGATCCGACCATCCTTCGTGGAAGGGTGGAAGCTCAACGGATAA
>Ga0209541_10008074_pt1 | contig 17497 bp, 18 predicted proteins | sample RifCSPlowO2_01_FD_184027 | JGI IMG/M metagenome (GOLD analysis project Ga0209541, IMG submission 184027) | Groundwater microbial communities from Rifle, Colorado - Rifle CSP2_plank lowO2_0.1 (SPAdes) (version 2) | ecosystem: Environmental > Aquatic > Deep subsurface > Groundwater | place...
AATTTACACCTTTGCAAATAAAAAACAGCCTTACCGGTTATGGCAAGGCGGAAAAGAAACAAGTGCAATATATGGTGATGAAACTGCTCGGCCTCGAGAGGGTGCCCAAGCCCGACGATGCTGCTGACGCGTTAGCAGTGGCTATATGTGCCAGTAGTTTTAGATAATCCTCAAGAATCTCTTTCCCAACCGCACCAAGCTGCCTTTTGCAAGTTTTACGCGGGCTGATTCGTCAGTTATTTTAGTACCTTCCACTTCAACTGCGCCTTCCGAGATTTTCCGACGGGCTTCCGAATTGGATTTCGCCAACCCCCCTTCCACCAGTATTGGCACGATTTCATATGGTCCGGGTTTTTTCTTCAAGGTATAATCGGGAACGATAGTCCCCTTGGATCTCCCGAACTTACTCTCGAAATTTATTTCCGCGCCCCGTGCTGCCTTGCTGCCATGGTATAGGCTGACGATTTCTTTCGCGAGACGGACTTTTCGATCACGGGGGTTCGGAAGCTCCTTTTCCATGGTTTCGATCTCGGAGACTGGCAACTGAGTGCAGAGGAGAAAATACTTCTTGATCAGCCCGTCGCCAAGAGACATGATGCGACCAAACATTTCATCGGGCCCGTCGGAAATATTGACTACATTTCCCCATGAAGAAGACATCTTTCTGCCGTCGAGCCCCTCTAGTAGCTCGGTCATCACGATATCCTGCGGCTTTTGACCGTATAGTGGCTGGGCGCGCCGTCCGGTCAACAGGTTGAAACGTTGGTCGGTTCCACCAAGCTCGACATCTGCTTTCACGGCAACCGAATCGTAAGCCTGGAGCAACGGATACAGTAACTCGTGGAAAGAAACTCTTTTGCCAGCTTTCATCCGTCTTGAGATGACCTCCCTCGACTCAAACTCATGGAGTCCAAAGAGGTTGGCCATCTTCGCCAGTTCGAGAAAACTAAATTTTTTGAGCCACTCAGAATTATAATGAGTTTCGGTTTTTTGCTTATCTAAAATTTTGAAAGCCTGATCAAAATAAGTCTTCAAATTGCTCTTTACCTCCTTTTCACTCATCATTGGGCGCTCCGCATCCTTGTCTGAAGTATCGCCAATTAGCCCAGTGAAATCACCGACAATAAAAATAGCCTTATGCCCCAAGTCCTGAAAGGCCCGAAGCTTCCACAGCAAAACCGCGCGTCCAATATGAATGTTCGGACTGGTCGGATCGATCCCCAGTTTCACTCGGAGCTTCTTGCCGGACCTTAATGCTTTTTCCAAATGGTCTTTCTCAATAACCTCGGCTACTCCGCGCGTCAAAATTTCGTCGATATTCATAGTTCAAAGTATATCATTTTTCTCCGCCTTCGCCCAAAAATGACAACTCGTTTAGTGCCTCCCATCCAAAAGCTTCGGCGGACTAAGACTCTGGAAACGTGGGCGGATCCTCCGAAGCCTTGGCTTCGAGCGATGCTACATTAAATTATTCGGTAGTAGTATACTTACATCCATGCTCGGTAATACAACTTCGATTGGTCGCTCAAGGAGCGGCCGCGAGCGTTATCGGGTACGCCAACTCTGAAAAAACTAAACAAGTATACTTCTTGAACAACACAATTAAACTATCGAAGTTGATACACTAAGCATGAATGACTATTCACGCGGTTGGCGCTCATCTCAAACTCCGGACTTCCGACGCATTGAAAAACGGGCGGACAATTTTTCACGTCCGCAAAAAAAATCCGCCAAATTCTGGGCGTACTTAAACGTTTTTTGGCAGTGGATAAAAAGACTGTCCAAGCGCTTTTGGCGAGTCCGCGGCCTGTGGAAAAAACTTCTTATAGTTGCGGCCGCCGGAGCGTTGGTAATCTTCATTTTTTTTGGCCTGCTATTCATTTACTACTCCTTTGCCTTGCCTTCACCAGATAAACTGGCTGATAGAATTGTCCCGGAATCCACTAAAATTATGGATCGCGATGGCAAGCAACTCTATGAGATCCACGGCGAGGCTAAACGGACCCTGGTTCCGCTCGACCAAATTCCCGAACACGCAAAAAAAGCGGTCATTGCGATTGAGGACAAAAATTTCTATAGCCATGGGGGCATAAGCTTCACCGGTATTCTCCGGGCGGCGGTGGTAAATGTATTCAGCGGTAGTCTGCGTCAAGGGGGCAGCACTATTACCCAGCTCTTTGTTCGCAACGCCGTCCTGACCCGCGAAAAAACTTTTGCCCGAAAATTCAAAGAAATTGTGATGTCGTTGCAAATCGAACGGAAATACGAGAAGGACGAGATCCTGCAGCTTTTTTTTAACGAGATCCCCTATGGCTCGAATGCTTATGGAATTGAGGCGGCTAGCCAAACATTTTTTAGAAAATCGGCCAAAGACTTGACCCTGCTCGAATCAGCTTATCTCGCTGCCCTACCCAAGGGTCCAACATATTATTCCCCCTATGGCCCGCATCGTGATGAACTGGACGCGCGTGCTGACACGGTGTTGCAGTTGATGTATGAACAGGGCTACATCTCTGAGTCGGAGAGGAATCAGGCACAAAACGCAAATGTTGAATTTCGTGTAATTGGACAAGGGATCCTCGCGCCGCATTTCGTGCTCTATATCCAGGACCTGCTCGCCCAAAAATACGGAGAAATCAGTCTCCAGGAGGGGGGGCTGAAGGTCACCACAACGCTTGATCTGGATCTACAGACTATCGCTGAGGAAGCGGTGGTCAAACAGGGAGAAATCAACGAGAAACAATATAAAGCGACGAACGCCGCGTTGGTATCCATTGACCCTCGTACTGGGGAAATCCTGGCCATGGTCGGGAGTCGCGACTACTTCAATGAAGCTATTGATGGAGCGGTCAACGTGGCGCTCCGACCGCGCCAACCCGGTTCATCCTTTAAGCCCTATGTTTATGCAACGGCATTCAAAAAAGGAATGAATCCAGCCACCATGCTCTTTGACGTTGTCACCAATTTTGGAGAATTCGGGGGCAAAGACTACATTCCTCAAGACTACGATGGCAAGGAGCGCGGCCCGATTTCTATTCGCTCGGCGCTCCAAGGATCTCTAAACATCCCCGCGGTCAAGACCGTCCTCCTTACAGGTGTTGAGGACTCCATAGACACCGCCGAGGCCATGGGTATCACGACGCTTCGGGACCGCTCCCGATTCGGCCCGTCAATCGTATTGGGCGGAGCCGAGGTTAAACTTTTGGAACATACGGCGGCTTACGGAACGTTTGCCACTGGGGGGACCAAGCATGAAACGGTTGCTATACTAAAAGTCGAGGATAAGGGTGGCAAGATTCTAGAGGAATATCGTCCTTCACAAGGACAAGAAGTTCTCAACCCCCAGATCGCTTACCAGATCAACAATATCCTCTCCGATAATGAATCGCGAATATATATATTTGGTCGCAATAATCGTCTAACTCTCCCGGGGCGGGCGGCGGCGGCGAAAACCGGCACGACACAGGAAAACCGAGACAATTGGGTGATCGGTTATACCCCCAGCCTCGTCACGGGGGTCTGGGTCGGCAATAACAACAACGACGAAATGGCGGAGCGGGCATTTGGGTCGTCCACAACCGCTCCAATTTGGCAAGAATTCATGCGCCGCGCCCTCGAGGGCAAGCCCGTTGAGGACTTTACGCGTCCAGATGGGATTACAGAGATCGCTGTCGACTCACTCACCGGCAAACTCCCCACTGCTTACAGCCCCGCTACGAAATCCGAGGTGTTCGCGAGTACAAACGCCCCCACTGAATCAGATGACGTCCATTTTGATGGTTATAATATTTTACATTCCGAAAAGCCGGATGATCCGAATTGGGAAGAACCGGTCAAAGCTTGGGCACTCCAGAACGGCTATTTGTGGGAGCCTGGTGATGGTCCAAGCGCTGACCCGAATGTTGAACTTGAGCTAACCGCCCAAACGAAAATCGGGTCCACCCCCTGGACGGCCAAGCTTGAAGCCAAAGGCAGTCAGGAAGTGACGGAGCTCGAATTATTTCTGGACAACTACCTGCTATCAGTTTCCGGGGAGCGGATACTCAACTACGAATCCTCCGCCTTACACGTCACTGGAAGACACCAGCTCACGGGCCAAATAAGAACAAAAGACAATAAAATCAATCAAAAAAGTTTAACGGTAGAGTTTACGGGAGGGCCCAATTTACTGCTCCTGAGCCCTTCCGATAACCAGGAGGTTGGGTTGCCAGCCAATTTAGTGCTGGAATCAAATATAAATATAGCCGCTGAAAATGCGAGATTTATCCTTCGGAGTGCCTCCGGGAATGAACTGGAAATCGCCGGCAATTTAAGTAAGCGCCAGCTGGGGCAAATTTTCCACTATACGTTAAACTGGGGAAGCGCACAAAAACCGGCAAAGGGCAGTTACCAACTGTGGGGGCAGATCGGGAATGAAAAAAGCTCCTCGGTAACTATCAAAATCCCCTGATGAACATATTAATTATTGCCGGACTGCTGATCTTTCTGGCTATTACTTTGTGGCGGAGAGAGTGGGGCGTCTATCTCATAATCCTGCTCCTCCCCTCATACCAAATCCGTTTTTCCCTTGGTGTGCCTTTTACATTTCTTGAAGGCATGATCCTCACCCTCGCTCTAAGGGAGCTGATTTATTTAGTGCGCGGAAAGAAAATGCGGTCGGCGGTTCAAACATTGTTCCATTCTCCAGTTCTGACCATGGCCGTGGCGGCATTCCTGTTCGCTGCTCTCGTTTCTATATTTACCGGCCCCTCGATGATCAAGGGGGCGGGGATTTTCAAGGCATACTTTTTCGAAGCCTTTCTGTTCTACGCCATAGTTATTCTGACTATCGACACCCGCGAAAAACTGTCCCGGCTTATCCAATGTTTGGCCCTACTCGTCGCATATCTATCTACTTTCGGGGTTTTTCAATTTTTGACCCTCACCAATCTGCCGCCATCTTGGTGGGCCGTGAACGTTGCGTCGCGCCGGATCACTTCGCTCCTCAACCATCCAAACGCGCTTGCCCTACTTTTGGGGCCGGTGTTATCGTTCTTGGCATTTGTCCCTAAAAATAAATGGATGTGGGTGGCCCTGCCTTTGGGGGCAACCGCAATGTATCTTTCATTTTCTCGGGCAGCGTGGCTGGCGATTTTTGTAAGCATTTTAATTATCGGGCTTTTCACAGAACATCGAAAAAAAATACTACTAGGCAGCTTGGCTGTCGCAGTGCTCATCGTGGTCATCCCCTACTCCCGTCAAAAACTTTTGGAGCTCTCCCTTGGGGAGGATCCATCGAGAGAAAACCGTCTAGTCTTGTGGTCGGCCGCCGGCGACATACTGAAAGAATCCCCAATTTTTGGCGCCGGCTTGACTGGTTTTCGGGAAGAATACAAAAACTACCCCCTCGGTCCAGATCGGGTAGTACAAAACTATCCTCATAATTTTTTTCTAAACTTCTGGCTCGAAACCGGCCTCCTCGGCTTCATCTCGGTGACGGCACTGCTCATTTTATACTACAAAAAACTCCGCATCATCATACGGCAAGCGGAATTTAAAAATTTAGCACTAGGACTAGGGGCGGCGATGGCTGTGGTGGTGCTGCACGGTTTAGTAGATGTCCCTTACTTCAAAAACGACCTTGCGGTTCTGTTCTGGCTGTTGCTCGCTCTCCCGCAGCTAAAGTTTCTGCCGAGCTAGACCCGCAGCTTGATGAGGATTCTGCGTTCCGGCTCTTCCCCGACGCTCTCACTGGAAAGGTCGGGGAGTTTCCCTATTTCCGAGTGGACGACGCGACGCTCGTACGCCATCATTGGTTTTAACAGCAGGCTCTCTTTGGTGTCACGCACACGCGCCGCAGCTTGACGGGAAAGTTCTCGGAGAAACTCCTCTCGTGCGCGCTTGTAGCCCTCGACGTCGATGATGAAATGCACCGGCTCAGGAATTTTTTTCGCCACAAGTATGCGAACTAAATGCTGCAGGGCTCCCAAATTGGCCCCATGCTGGCCGATCAACATGGCAGAATCTGGTGTCCGAATATTGAAAATCGGGACATCCTCGTCAGAGATTGTTAAATCCGTTTCCGCAGATATATCCATCATTTGCAGAAGGGAGGTCAGGGCGGTTTTGATTATTTCTTGCTGCTCATTGGTCACGGTTTTTGGAAAATTGATTGTAACGTTCTCCTGACGGGTCGGTGGTGTTCGAAAATCCACGCTGATATTTTCTTCAAAAATCATCCTTTTTTCATTATATAGTACTGCTGACCGATGGCAAACAGGGTGGTGACAACCCAATACAAAGCGAGCCCGGCGGGTAAACGAAACGCGATGATGCCGGTGAGAACGGGCATAAAATACATCATTTGCTTATTCATCACGTTGGCCATCCCCTGCGCCCCTGGTTGATTGCGACTCATCATCATTCGAGACTGGATGAACTGAAACCCGCCTGCCAGAACCGCAAAAATCGGGTTCGGATTTGCTAGGTTGGCGAGTCCGAAAAAATTTGTATTAATGCTACCGGGGTCTGGAACAAAACCATACAGATCGCCGGCAATATTTCCGCTCAACCCCCGCAGAAATACTTGATACAAAGCAATAAGTATCGGCAGCTGAATCAGAAGTGGCAAACAAGAAGAAAATGGATTTATCTTGTTTTTCTGATAAAATTCCATGATCGCTTTCGTTTGGGCTTCTTTGTCGTCCTTGTGGCGGGCGCGAATTTCGTCAAGTTCCGGCTGGATATCTTGAAGATGTTTTTGCGATTTCAGGGACTTTTGAAAGGACGGGTAGAGCAGGAGCCGGATCAGAATCGTCAACGCGATTATAGCCAGCCCAATATCTTGGCCAGGGATGACATTGTACAGCCAAATCAAGAGGTTCAGAAGCGGTTTTGTCAAAATGACATGAAAAAAATCGGTCATGGTGTCTGTTTAATTTCATCGATCCCAAAACGGGAAAAAGGATTACATCGCAGGACTCGCCAAAGCGCCTTGCCGCTTCCCTTAATCACCCCGTACCGAAGGACTGCCTGGCGGGCATACTCGGAACAAGAGGGATAATAGCGACAGTACCCGTTAGGGAATTTGGTCTTCGCCCAAAAACTATGATCGGGCGACAACCACCGCTGATACAACTCGATAATATTGATGATGAATCTGGTCATTGTTTCAAAACTCCTGTTTTGGCTAGAGCGCTCCGCAGCTCCTCTTGAATACCGGCGGGTGATGAACGAAGCAGGCCCCCTCGTGCGAGCAAAATAACCTCGTAACCGGGGCCAATTTTCGGGAGGAGGCCGCGCAAACCCGCCCGCAACACCCTCTTGAGTCGATTCCGCCTCGCTATGCTTTTTACCTCCCTGGTGGGGACGACAAGCCCAAAGCGGGATACCGTGCCCGGTGAGAGTAAATAAAAAACCCGCAGGTGCGGAGTAGTCACGCGTCTGCCGCGTTTGTAAATCTTCTGGAAATCTCGGTCGCTAAGAAGTCGAGCTGGACGCGGCAACATTTCTAAATCGTTAGTCTCGCTCGTTTTTTATTCCGCCTGGCTCGAAGCACTCGGCGTCCGGTTCGTGTACTCATCCGCTTCCTGAAACCGTGGCGACGGGCCCGGTGTTTCTTCTTTGGTTGATACGTTCTCTTCATCCCATCTATTATAAATTTTGCCGCCGCCGAAGTCAACCGAAAAATTGATGCACTGATTCTCCACATTCTACCCACAGATAGAATCCATTTTGGCTTACTTGTGGCATTATTCAGTGATTTTACTGTTGATAACCGTTTTGTTAAGATGCTTGTAAAGAAGCCAATTTCTAGAATTCAAGAAAGCTTATAAACCGTGGGGCCGATCAAACAACTCTGGCAAGTAGTCTTGGGCAACCTCGAACTCTCTCTATCCAAAGCTAGCTTTACCACATGGTTTAAAAATACCTCGATTCTGGATCAAAGTTCCGAGAAGATTATTATTGGGGTGCCCAACTCTTTTACCAAGGAATGGCTCCAGAACAAGTTCCACCAGGAAATACTGCGCGCGGTTCGATCCGTAAACCCCGATATTAGCCATATTGAGTACCAAATAACTACCCGCTACCACCCCCCCCCTTCTACAGCCCCAAACACAGGAAGCGCCCCCCCAGAAAGGCAGACTGTGACGAAATCGCCGGTCCTAGGTGCCGGCTTGAACTCGAAATACAACTTCCAAAATTTCATCGTGGGAAGCAATAATGAGCTGGCGGCGGCGGCGGCAATTGCCGTGGGCAAAAACCCCGGAAAATCCTACAACCCTCTTTTTATATACGGTGGCGTTGGTTTGGGGAAAACCCATCTGATGCAGGCGGTCGGAAATGAGTTTCTTAAAACCACCCCGGGTAGCAAAGTTTTGTACGTACCCTCAGAAAAATTCACAAATGAGTTTATTCAGGCTGTTCGGGACAACCGGACAGAGAACTTTAAAAATCTGTATCGAAGCGCTGACGTCCTGTTGATTGACGATGTGCAGTTCCTCGCGGGGAAAGAGCAGACCCAAGAAGAATTTTTCCACACATTCAATACGCTCCACCAAAATAACAGACAAATAGTCCTTTCCTCCGACCGCCTCCCAAAAGACATCCCTTCCATTGAGGAACGTTTAGTTTCCCGATTCGAATGGGGTATGATCGCCGACGTCCAGCCGCCCGATTTCGAGACCCGCCTCGCAATCCTCCGCTCAAAAGCCAAGGAGCGTGATTATGAGGTTGAAGAACCGGTTCTTGAATACATAGCCCAAGCCGTGGAAACTAACATCCGAGAACTAGAGGGGTCGCTGAACCGCCTAATGGTTTTCTGCCAGCTGAACAATACTGTGCCGAACCTAGAAAGGGTGAAGGATGTACTCTCCCAAATCATATTTTCCCCAAAGAAACGGTCCGTCTCCCCTAAACGAATCATGGAAATTGTTTCTGACTACTATAATGTAACGGTTGACGATCTGATCAAACAATCCCGAAAAAAAGAGTACGTTACCCCGCGCCAAGTGGCAATGTATATTATCCGCAAAGAATTAGAAACAAGCCTCCCCATGATTGGTGAAATTTTCGGGGGCCGCGACCACACCACCGTCATCCACGCGGTCGATAAGGTCCAAACCCAGTCCAAATTAAAAGATGGGCTCCGCCACGAAATCAGTCTTCTTACTAACCGAGTCTACCAAGATTAAGGTTTGGGTAACTTGTTGACCGCCTGTGGGGGATATTGTTACCCTTAATTTTCATCCATAATCCCCCAACAGGTTGCCGACAGTTTTCTCCTCCACCCTTCCTCCATGCGCCCATTATTTACAAGGAGGATTCTACTTCCCCACACTACCCACACTACTACTGCTATCTCTACTTACTTAACTAAATAAACTTTCTATATGAAGATGTTGTGTACAAAGAAAAATTTGATCGCTGGTCTGCAAACAACTTCCCGGGTTATTGGAGGGGTTACCTCGCTACCAATTCTAAACAACCTCCTCCTTAAAACCGATCAAGGACGATTAAGGATTTCAGGCACGAATTTGGAAATGGCCGTAAACACTTGGGTGGCGGGGAAGGTAGAGGAGGAAGGGGAGATAACCATCCCAGCAAAACTTTTAAGCGAGTATGTTTATAATTTGGCAGCAGATAAGGTGAACCTAGTTAGTGAAAAACTCACATTAAAAGTGGAGGGAGAAAAAACAGAGACTCATATTAAAGGACTTCCCGCTGAGGAGTTTCCTCTTATTCCGGATACTGGGGAGAAGATTTTTGTGCGCTTAGACGGAGGTGGCCTCAAAAAGGGGCTTTCCGAAGTCTCGTTCGCGGCGGCTTACTCAGAAGCACAGCCGGAAATTTCCGGAATTCTATTCCGGTTTTCAGGGAAAACCCTGGAATTAGCCGCCACAGACAGGTATCGCCTAGCAGAGACCCGAGTCGGATTGGAGGCGGAAGTTATCGAGGAAAAGGCATTGATAATTCCCGCCCGGGCGGTGGGAGAAATCGGAAGAATTTTAGGGGAAGGAGTGGTCGAGGTGTATCTCCGGGAAGGACAGGTGTGCTTTAAAAACTCAGACAGGGAGATAATCACAAGGCTCATCGAGGGGCAGTACCCTGACTATAAACAAATCATTCCGGCGAAATTCACAACTAGGGCGGAGTTTGATCGTCACGCTCTGGGGCAAGCGATTAAAGCCGTGAGCCTGTTTGCCACAGATAGCAATAACATTGAATTCGAGCTACTTCCTGGGAAGGACTTGATTATCGCCGCCGCTTCTGCACAGGTCGGGGACAGCAAGATTCAAGTTCCAGGAGAAATAGTCGGGGAAAAGAACAAGATTATTTTTAATTACCGGTATCTACTTGACTGCCTGAACACACTCTCCGATGAACGGGTGGTTCTTCAGGCCACGAATGAAACCACTCCCGTAGCGATGACGCCGAAGGGTAGAGACAACTTTCTATATATAGTTATGCCCATCAAAGTGTAGCGTGCACATTTCGAAAATACATTTAACTAATTTTCGTAATTTCTCAAGCCTTGATTTACCGGTTGATCAAGGCTTGGTTGTTATAAGTGGCCCGAATGGAGCCGGGAAAACTAATTTTTTGGAAGGAATTTATTTTGGGACAAGCTTGCGGCGTTTCCCCGAGAGCCATTTCAGCCAACTGGTTAAACTAGGGGAAGATTTTTTCAACGTCAATTTAGAGATCAAGAACGGGGCATGTGAAAGGCTCGAAGTTTTTTGGCAGAGTAGGCCCCCCTCCAGCGGGTTGCTCAGGACCAGCGCAGACCAGCAGAAAGTCACTAGGGCGAAGTATGCGGGGGAAGTACCGGTAATCAGTTTTCTCCCCCAGGATCTAGTGCTGCTGACTCGTTCTCCGCAAAACCGTCGCCGGTTCCTTAATGAGGCACTCTCCGCCGCATCAGCGTCCTACCGAGAGGCAAGTGCCCAGTATGAACGGGCACTTCGTCAGCGCAATTCACTTTGGGCAACCATTGCGATGGGCCAGGCCGGCGAAGCGGATTTAGAAATATGGGATGAGCAATTGGCGGAAAATGGGTCAGTAGTCAGCGGCGGTAGGGAGGACTTTTTGGCGCGCGCCCAGGAAACCCTCCCAGAAATATTGGCCGCCCTTTCCCCAACGCGCGGCCTGGTTGAATTGAAATATCTGAGGGGAGGGGCCAGCAACAGGGATGAATTTCGTTCGATGCTTCTATCTGCCCGCGACGAAGAGCGGCGGGTGCAAACTACTCTGGTGGGTCCCCATCGCGATGACTTTACGGCCGAGTGGGAGGGGCAGAGCGCGGCAGGGTTTCTATCACGGGGGCAAATTCGCTCCCTCACCCTGGCTTTGAAGATTTTCCAAAGACAGTTTTTAGAAGAGCTCAAGGGACGCTCCCCGATTTTGCTGCTCGACGATGTATTTTCGGAGTTTGACGAAACCCACCAACGAACCATCGGCGCTTTTCTAGAAACCTTCCCCCAAGTTTTTCTGACCAGCGCCAATCTAGAAATGCTTAGGGACCTAATACACTCAAGGCAAACATTTTTGGTTGAAGCCGGCGAGTTTAAACCACGGTCATGAAAAGCCTCAGCGATTCGCTAAGTGAAAAATTTTTGCGGAAAGACAATTTATCCCGCCAACTTTGGATAGTGAAGGTATTTGATCTTTATCGAAAAGAGCTTGCGCGGATTTTTGGTTCCGTGATTGGCGAACCCCGAATCCTGAAACAGGGAGTGTTGCATGTAGATACTAGCAGCCCCTCTGCCGCCAGCGAGCTTCGACTGCGCGAACGGGAAATTATTGACGCTATCAATACACAGCTCAAGAAACCCGAGCTAAAAAAAATTACCTATCGATTTTAGATCCCGACCAGATTTTTGAGGGACTGGGCGAACCGTTCCCGGGAAAATCCCTGGGCTTGCTCCTGAGCGAGCCGGCTAAACTTGGCATATTTGTCGGGGTCGGCGAATTGGCTGAATGCATATTCCCAAGACCGCGGGCCATCGTCAGTCACGAGGTAGCCCGCTTCTTCGTCGCTCAATACTTCTGCGATAGCCCCACGGTTTGAAGCAGCGGCCGGACAGCCCGCCGCCTCTGCTTCTAGTATGCTCATACCGAAAGTCTCCTCTGCTCGGGTCGGGTAAACGAATACCGAGATCTCCTCAAAAAAAGCCTTTTGGTCGCTGACCAGACCAAGCATTTGGATCTGGGCGCTCATGTCAGCATCGGTAATGAGTTTTCGAATGGCATTTTCTTCTTTCCCTTCCCCGGCTATCAAAAGCCGCCATTTCGGGTTTCGTTTGAAAAAAGGCAGAATGGTAGCTATAAAATTTGCAATACCTTTTTCCGGATCAAGCCGCGATAGAATTCCCACGCAGAAATTGTTTTGCCTCCCTCGTTTTCCGACAACAGCTGCAGGATAAAGGGTGACAACCCGCCCGTCGTCCAGGCCAAGACCGCAAAAGCGATTTTTGCTGAACTCTGACGTGGTGAGGACCACCGCTTCTTTTGCCATCTGCTGATACTGCGAGCGAAGCGGATTCCAAAGCAGCCATCGTCCGGGAACTTTGTGCTCGAGCCAGAAGACTTTTGCTCCCCGCCCGTTCGCGGCGCGAGTCATCAGCAACTTCTCCGTAAGCGAGTGGAAAAAAACCACATCCCCTCTTCTCACCCCCAGGAGCAGATATTTCGTTTTCAGTTTCCCCAAAATCCAGGTCAACGGCCAGAGTAACAGAGCTTGCTTGCTTACCGGTTCCCGCCCGAGAGTGCGGCGAACGCGGGGGAGTCCGTGTTTTTCGAACAGTCGAAACAAGCGCGGATCCGAGGTTGCGAGCCGGATGTTATAGCCAAGCTCCCTCAAGGTTAGGGCTGTCTGGAGGCAAAAGAATTCCCCGCCACCGAGAGATGGCCGCAAAGGGAATTTAAAAAACCAAGCGGTCATTGCAAAAAAAATATTTCTTTGAGAAAACCACGGGGAGCGGCTCCGAAAAGCACCAGACCAAGGCTGTAAATCACAAACCCAGCGGTGATTTCGAGCATCCAGTTAAAATCTGCAAAGGCGAAGAACCCGGTCATTAGAACCGCGGCTCCTGCCGCCGGCCAGAAAATTTTCCACGATATTTTTTGCCCACTCGTACCCCTTACCAGTAAGTACGCGTACATACCTACAATAACTTCGGTGACCACCGTCCCCCACGCCGCTCCCCAGTATCCGAACGGAGGGATCAGAATAAAGTAAAGGAAGAGACCAATAATTGCTCCCAAAAGATATCCCTTGATCATTGCCCTCTGTTTGTTGACCGCAACCACGGCGTAGCCAAATAGAGTGCCTAGGGAGATCGCCCCGGCGGCAAGAGAGAGGATCTGGAGAAGCGCTGGGGAATCAACGTAACCGGACGGCCCTTTAAGCAAATCAATAATGTCTCGGGAATAAAACCATAAAATGACGTTCACTAAAATCCCCATTAGCAGCAGTGCGTCGAAAGCCCGCTGTATGTAATTGCGGAATTTTTCCCAATCGGAAAACGCTGTTTTGGAGAGGAACGGCATCACCAAACCAACGAACATGGCGGGGAAAGCTAGCAGTCCCTCGAGGATTTTGTAGGGAAGGCTGTAAACCCCCACCGTGTTTTCGGGATAAAACCAGGAAAGGATTATCGTATCCGTGCGGAAGTACAAGAGGTTGAAGACCACAGCGAAGACCAGGGGCCAGGAAACAGCGAGGATTTTTTTCCAAAAATGGAGGTCAAATTCGAATCCAAATCGTTCGTAGCGGCGAGCGACCAGGTAAGAGAAGAAAAATATCGCGAGGTTGGCACAAACTAGAGCGGCAACATAAAAAGAGAAAGGCCGCTCTTGTAGAGTGAATAAATAAATCAGAGCTAGGTTTAGGGCTCTCCCGATGGTTTCTGTTGCGGTGAGAAGGTGTTGAACCAAATGTTTTTGGAACACTCCGACGAGGATCTGGTTCAGAGACACTGGCAGGAATGCCAAAATTGCCAAAAACATGGCCTGCTTCACGGCTGGTTCATATGGAAATAGTCCAGCGATGACAGCCCCGCCAAGCAGGCTGACTGCGGCAACGCTGAGCCTTAGGCCGAGAGCGTTGCTGAGGATTTTTGTGTGGTCAGTGTCGGGTTGAGAAATCTCGCGGACAACGTACATATAGAGTCCCAAGTCAGCCAGTACTACGAATAGTCCCTGGAACGCGAGAACTGTGGCGTACTGCCCAAAACCCGTCTCCCCGAGGTATCCCGTTAACAGCTTGATAGTTAGGAGGCCGATAAACACCGCGAGCGCTTTGCCAATAGTTTGCGCCGCGGTGTTGTAGAAAATACGTCGTCCTACAGACATTACGCTTTTTTCCGCTTTGCTTTCTGAACTTTCTTGATGAGCCAGCTCGAACTTTGCGCTTTGCCCCCCCCGACGTTGAAAACCATTCGAATGCCAAGCCTTTGGCATAGCAACTGGTCAGCGTTGAGAGAAGATGAGCGATTGCGAGCATCTATTTTGTCGCGATCGCCTCCGTTCGCAAATATATCTGGCCTGAGCTTCCGGAGCTCTTTCTGCACTGACATATCTTTCGCATTTTTTTTATGTCCGGTAATTACTACTCGGTCAACGTAACGAATCGCAAGCAAAATTGCCGCGCGCTCCCCTTGGGGCATAAAAGCGTATCCTTTTTTCTTCCGGAGCCAGTTATCGTTGTTGAGTATGATCACTAGCCGATCTCCCAGCGCTCGCGCTTCTTTCAGCAGCCTCACATGACCGACGTGGATTGGATCAAAGCCCCCGGAAGTGGCAACAACTGTTTCTTTCTTCATTTATAATTCTTTAATAATTTTTTGTTCGTCCGGCAATTTTTCGCAAAGGTCGAGAATTAGTTTTTGCACGGCGTGTGGGTTGGGCACCCGGTCAAATTCAAATCGCGCCTGTTCCCCCGCCGTTTGCACATAGACGTTTCCGTAATTGAATAAGTTGCCAACCAGTCCTTTGATCTGCGCGGTCACATCCTGTATCCGACCAAGGTTGAGTTCGGAGGTGGTGTGGTGCAGCAGGCTTTTCTGGGTAACATCCACGATTCGCTCGCTCGTGACGATTTGGTAATTGAGATAATATAAGATCCAGATTGAAAATAGCCCCGCGACCAGAAACATCATGTAAAGTGTTTTTACTAGATTGATGATTTCTTGGGGCGGTGATCCGTGCAAAAAATCGAACTCCGGCAGCACCCAGGTATCAAAAATCAGCGGGATTGCCGCGAACAACATCCACACCAGGATTTGTTTGAACAAGACAAGCCAATGGGGTCTGGTGATCAAGTAAATTTGTTCGGTCGGCTGCTGCCCGGGGAAAAGGCCCCAACCCTTTTTTTGAAATTGATTCATGTTTGCGGGATGGGGATCATAGATAAATTGGCCTCAGCGGCGGCGTAAAGTGAAAGAATCACGAGGAGGTAGAATGCGCTGAGAATCGTCCCCAGGATTTTAGATTTACCATATCGAAAGAGAACATAAATCATGACCAGGCTATAAACACTGAGCAGTAGAAGCAAACCGTAAAAAATGAGGTAAACAAGAAGTTTGATAATCATCTAGATAAGAGGGGTTATCTGCGGTTCGTTTGGCCGAAGTCCCAGATGTTCGTAGGCTTGCGGCGTGGCCACGCGTCCCTTCGGCGTTCGGGTAAGAAGCCCGAGCCGCATCAAGTAAGGCTCATAAATATCTTCAATGGTGTCTTCCTCCTCATTAGTCGCCGCAGCCAAAGAATTTATTCCCACCGGACCCCCGCGGAATTTCTCGATGATGGCCAACAGGAAACGGCGGTCGTTTTGATCAAGACCCAGTCTGTCAACTTCTAAAAGGTCGAGCGCCTGCTTAGCAAGTGGAATGGTAATTCGGCCGTCACTCTTAACCTCTGCGAAATCGCGTACTCGGCGGAGGATGCGATTGGCTACTCTGGGAGTGTACCGAGCGCGGTGGGCGATCTCCCGGACAGCCTCCGACTCAACTGGGATGCCGAGGAGCTTTGCGGACCTGGCCACGATCCTTTCGATTTCCTCTCCTTCATAAAAGTCGAGTCGCAAGGTGACGCCGAAGCGATCCCGGAGCGGGGCGGACATGAGCCCCAAGCGGGTCGTCGCGCCGATGATGGTGAAACGCGGCAGGTCGAGGCGCACAGAACGCGCTCCCGGGCCTTTCCCCAAAATGATATCGAAACGAAAATCCTCCATGGCCGGATAGAGTATTTCTTCCACTACTCGCGGGAGACGATGCACTTCGTCGATAAAAAGTACCTCGTGATCTTGAAGGTTGGTTAAAAGGCTGGCCAAATCACCCGCCCGTTCGATTGCCGGTCCGGAAGTAACTTTGATCGGCACCCCCATCTCGTTGGCCAGCACGTGCGCAAGAGTGGTTTTGCCTAAACCCGGCGGGCCATAAACCAAAACATGCTCGAGGGGTTCTTTGCGTTTTTTCGCCGCGCCCAAAAATATCTTCAGATGCTCTTTGATCTTCTCCTGCCCGATATAGTCGGTGAGGGTTTGCGGCCGCAGGGTGAGATCAATCTCGCGGTCCTCGGGCTGTTCCTTGGCCGCGACTTCCCGCTCTTTTTCTTTGGAGGTTTTACTAATCATAGCGGCTTTATTCTAGCATTTCGCGACTTCGTCTGTCGAAGGGTTATTTTTCGCTCGATTGGTCCCACATATACCAAAACCAGGTACGGTAGCTATCCGCGAGATCATGGCTGTGGATGACAAAAAATACGATATCTTCAGTAATTTTTCCGACTGGAAGCCCTGTGTATGTAATTACGTAGTCGCCAAAAATATGAATTGCTGAATTGGTTGAATATTTTTTTGGTAAGTATCGATAACGCAAGGGGCCGCCGAATCGTTTCGGGAATCCGGGGAGCTGTTCTTTCACGTCATGATCAAACAGTTGGACGAAGTTGATTTTTTTTCGCGCCGCTTCTTTAAAAAATTCGCGCCGCGCTGTTTCGAGCCGCGGGTCATACCACCCTCCTTTGGCACCAATGAAATAACTGTCTTTGCCTACTCTTAAAACGTCGCGAAAAATATTTTTTTGACCCTCTAGGCCCCTATAGATATATGCCTCTTCAGGAGCCTCCCGTTTAGCGAATTTTTTTTGCAGCGCCGGCAGTATAGCCTGGATTTTTTGATACCGCTCTCCCGCCAGTTCCAAAAGCTTCCCGGGATCCACAGCGTTATAGTGATTCTCAGCTCCGGAAAAAATCTCAAAGCAAAGACCTTTTTGGATCAGTCGATTAATAGCATCGTATGCGTTGCGTCTGTGTACACTAGCAGCAACAGCAATTTTACTGACTGTCGACTCACCGAGTTCGGCTAGGGCCTCGTATATTTTAGCCTCATTCGGGCTTAGCCCAGCCTCTTGAAGAACCTCTTGGTACATATTGTGGTGTTAATTATCACCCTGTGGTGGTGTTGACCACTCAATATAAATAGTATATCATCTCCTCTTAACCTGTCAAAGGTTAA
>Ga0209541_10008075_pt1 | contig 17495 bp, 25 predicted proteins | sample RifCSPlowO2_01_FD_184027 | JGI IMG/M metagenome (GOLD analysis project Ga0209541, IMG submission 184027) | Groundwater microbial communities from Rifle, Colorado - Rifle CSP2_plank lowO2_0.1 (SPAdes) (version 2) | ecosystem: Environmental > Aquatic > Deep subsurface > Groundwater | place...
TTTTTATGGTAAATTGTTATTGGATTTTTTGCGCCGTTTATAGCGACTTCCTCAAGCCAGTTGTCAGCCATTATAACATCAAGAAATCCGAGACCGTAAATCTTATGAAGTGTGTATCCGGCAAGCATATCTGTGTCCTCTGCATTAATCTCAGGAGCTTTTTTCTTTATGAGCAGTTTCGCATCTTCCATGAACTTGATTTTCAGCGCATTTATTTTTTGTATGTCTGTAACTTCCTCAACACTTGCAGAAACTTTTGAAGCCATCTCATCCAGAATGTCAGACATCAAGGCGCTTGTTCCCTTGCTTATTTCAGGAACATGAAGCTCATATACCGGAACAGACTGGCTGCTGTCTTTCCATATTCTAACTTTTGCAGGAACATTGTCTGCATAAAATGAATATTCCTCTGCGAGTTTTTTTTCTGCCATTTTCCTGATTATATATAATTTAATTTTTTGAGTATTAATATTGCGGCAGCTGCCAAAATTATTATTAGCAGGGCGAAAAGCACAAGGTTTTTGCCTTCATTCTTTTTTGAGGTAATTTCTTTTGATTGCTTATCTTCTCCTTTAACAAGAAGCTCAGGGCTTCCAAAAATTGGATAGTGCAGAATTAAAAGCCCCCTCTTGTGAAGCACTTTGGCGAGCTCTTCTATTTTTTCAGAAGGCATTCCGAGTTTTTTTCCAGCAACCTCAAGCTTGAGCCTTTTCTCAACAACCACTGCCTTATACAACTTGTCTATGTCGCTTTCCACAATCCTGAAATCCTTATTGCCCTGCTTTTTCTGCTTATTCTCTACCTGGTCTATCAATCCCATTTTTCACCTTGCTTTTCTTTCTTACTTCATCCATTATTTTTTTATAAGTGGAAAATTCCATTGAATGTGAAAAACTCTCTATGTCATCAACAGGAATTTTTTCCAGAAGCCCGTCCATTGCGGCAAAAAGCTCTTTCATCTCATTGTCTGTAACCAGCTCGCTTATGCTTGCTCCCTCTTTTTTATTTTCTACATTGGTATTTTTAGCGCCGGAATTGACATTGAATTGGGCAGGGTTTATCCCAGAAAAACTTCCGGCACTTGGAGTTGTGTGGTGGTTATGCATGAAATGCACAGGCAAAAACATTATGCCCAATCCTGTAAGAAGGACTATTGCATTTTGAAAGCTGAAGCCTATAATCATGGCCGTTGCTCCCAGCACAAATACGGCAAAATCAAATGCCCTCGTTTTCAATTCTCTTTTTTCGTGGATTAATTCCATTTTTGAGTTGGATTTTCCGTAGCCCTACCTTTGTCTTTTTTTAGAAGAATCTGCAGTAAGGGCTGTGAGCGATATGAATTTGCCTTCGCGGCTTACCAGCTCCTTGCCGTATATGAATGCTGTAAATGACAGCATAACCTCTATAAGTTTCATAATGTTGAATGAACCATAATAAACTGAGCCTGCAACTCCAAATAGTATAAGAATGCTGAACACCATAAGAGTATATCCAAAATGAATTTTGAACGTTGGGAAGATTGTCATCACACCAAGCATCATAATAAGAGATGAGAGGATTGCAGTTGCAACAAGATTGCTTATTATGCTTTTTGATTTAATGCTGCTCAACTCTACGAAAAAAAATACTGCAAGAAACGCGATAAACACCATAATGTTTATGAAAATCCTGAATTTTCTGTATTCCTCTTTATCCATTCTAAATAAATTCATATTCTCCTCTTTTAACTTGCTTTTAATATTCCAGTATATAAATAATTTGGTTTTATGCGGCATTGGGATGCCATGAAAATATATTTATAAGTTTGATGGTGTTGAAAAATACATTAATCAGTGTAAAGTGATTTATGGATTAATCCTACTTGCTGTGTTGATTTGCTACCTCAAAACAAAACCAATAAATACTAGCTTTCCGGATTATTATGCATGGCTTCAAAAGATGCGCTATCCAAAATATTCAAAGCTTATGACATCCGCGGAGTTTATGGGGATGAGATTGATGAGAGTGTAGTTTACAGCATAGGAAAATCTATTGTTTCTTTTCTGAAATGCAGGGAGATTATAGTAGGTTATGATATGAGGATATCCTCTCCAAAACTTGTAAAAGCGTTTTCAAAAGGAATTGTTGAAATGGGAGTGGATGTAATTGATATAGGAAAAGTTTGCACGGATGCGACTTATTTCGCCTCAGGATTTATGAAAAAGCCCTCTGTAATGTTCACCGCTTCCCATAATCCTAAACAGTATAACGGCTTAAAGATTACAAAAGAGTCAGCAATGCCTATAAATCAAAATACAGGATTATCAAAAATTAAAACAATTATAGAAAAAAACAGATATTCAAAAGTCGTCAATAAAAAAGGCAGGTTAATAAAAAAAAATATTCTGGAAAATTATGTCTCTCATGCAAGAAGCTTTGTAGATGTTAAAAAATTGAGAGGACTCAAGATAGCAGTTGATGCAGGCAATGGAATGGCAGGAAAAATTGCCCCGCTTATATACAAAAATCTCGGAGTCAGAATAGTTCCACTGTACTTCAAACTGGACGGCACATTCCCAAACCATCCGGCTGACCCATCAAAATACGAGAATTTGAAAGATTTGCAAAGAACTGTCATAACTGAAAAATGCAGCTTTGGGATGGCTTTTGACGGAGACGCTGACAGGATTTTCTTTGTTGACGAGACGGGAAAAATTGCAAGCAGTTCTATGATAAGCTCCCTGATAATAAAAAAAATCCTTCAAAAAAATCCAGGAAAAAAAATAATATACAATGTTGTGTGCAGCAAAATCGTTGAGGACACTATAAAAAAATTCGGAGGGAATCCGATTGTTGAAAGAGTAGGGCATTCTTTCATAAAAGAAACAATGAGAAAGAAAAACGCCTTTTTTGCGTGCGAGCATTCTGCGCATTATTATTACAGGGATAATTATATGGCAGATTCTGGAATGATAACCAGCCTGATTGTTGCAGAGATAGTCTCAATGGAAAAAAAACCGATGTCTTTTTTGCTTAAGGAATTTGAAAAATACCACACCATAGAGGAAACAAGCCTGAAAGTCGAGGATAAGGAGAAAAAAATAAACAAATTGAAAAAAATTTATTCTAAACAGGAACCTCTTAAAATTTTAGATATAGACGGAATCACATTCGAATTTGGGGATTGGAGATTCAATGTCCGGCCATCAAACACAGAGCCCCTGTTAAGGCTTAATCTTGAAGCAAACACAGAAATATTAATGAAAGAGAAAAAGGAAGAAATCATTAAACAGATAAATTCTTAATAAATTTTTTTGGATAACCTGGGATATTACTGTTTTACTTCAGCCTGCTGCTGATTCAATTTTGATTTCAAAGATATCATTTGTATAAGCTTCAAAGCATTTATCTCCTGTTTTAATTCTTCTATTTCGTCTTTAAGCTCATATATCAGCTCATAATTATGCTGAACATTATCTGAATTTTCATAAACTACTCCTGACAAATCTGAGAAATCTGAAATCTCGCGCCGTATCTGCTTAATCCATGCGTCTATGTTCTCTTTAAACACTTCAAATTCCATGTTCAAAATCATCACCTTTCTTTTTAAATGTACAAAAAAGAGGCAAAGATGAAAGACTGCATGGCTTTTATCGCCCTGCAATTTCAAAAACACCGGTTTTTAAGCGAACTGGTCGCAAACGGCATTTTTGAGTTTCCTTGCCTTCTATGACATAATAATTCTCTTATGTCTTATGCCTCTTTCTTGACATGCTGATAATTGAATTCTGTTTCAATATACCAGTATACAAATGTGTATATTACTTATATTTAAATCTTTCGGAATTGATATATTTTTCAAAATATAGTTTTCCAGAATACAATAAAATTTTAAATAGGAACTATTGATTAATGCTAATGGACAGTAGTAAGCTTGCAGTTTATCCGGGATCTTTTGATCCAGTAACTAACGGGCATTTGGATATTCTAGAAAGAGCATTGAAAATTTTTGACAGGATTATAGTGATGATTGGAGATAATCCCAACAAAAATCCATTTTTCAGCCCATCTGAAAGAATTGATATGCTTAATGAAGCTATAAAAAAGCAGATAAAGGTTAAAGGCGTGGTGGAAGTTGAATATTTTGGCGGGTTGCTGTTGAATTTTTTAAAAAAGAAAAACGCAAATATAATAGTTAGGGGGTTGAGGGCAGTTTCTGATTTTGAATTCGAATTTCAAAGAGCATTGCTTAACAGAAAGCTCGACAGCACAATAGAAACGGTTTTCATCATGACTAAGGATGAATATTCTTTCTTAAATTCCAGCATTGTAAAGGAGATATCGAGATTTAACGGCTCTGTAAAAGGTCTTGTTCCAATTAATGTTGAAAAGGAACTGAAAAATAAATTAAATGGAATAAAATGATTTTTAGAATCTCGAAGTCAGTTTATATCTTGCCTTATATTAATTATAATATTTTGACAAGTCTTCTTCATTAAGCTTGCGGTACTGGAATTTGTTGTTTAATTTCTGCTTTACAAGCCTGGTAGCATAACCTGCAACTATGTTCCTTATTTTTTTTGATGATATGTTGGTAAATTTGGATACGATTGACTTATTTTTTGAGTAGTCTGTAGAAAACTCATCTCCGTATTCGCTTATGAGTTTTTTTGTTATTCTTTTCACGAGGAGTGTCTTTATTCTTCCCATATTACTCACCTATTTTAGTCTGATCAAAAGGATTAGTAGTCAAGTCTCTTTTTCTTATTCCCGGAGTAGGCCTTCTTACCGTCATTGGTATAAGCCCGCTTTCAAATTCTTTTTTTGCAATTTCAATAGGATTATACGCAATAGTCTTTAACATATCATCATTGAATTTAATAATAAACGGTGCCCCCATTGAAATTTGCAAAGCTCTTGCGCCGATTATCCTTGCCTTTTCGTACTTTGTATATTCCATTTTGACCGGATTACCAGTCCCCATCATCATCGCTGTCATCATCATCGTCATATCTTTGATATTTTTGCTTTACAGGCATAATAACACCTCCTAAGTCAAATATAAAATGCAGATAAAGTTTATGGTATAATCACGAGAGATATATAAACTTTTCTACTGAGCCCTGATGAAGCCAATAAAAGGATTGATAAAAACAAATCAATGATTGAAATATTTTGCATGAAGATATGTCGGGCTTATATCAATCTCCCTATATATGAAGAGGGGCATAAGAATTTATAGGCAATTCCAGATACTCTGCATACACTAATCTCCCCATATCATCATATTTTGAAGCTCTGTATTTGCTTGAATTGCCGCTTGAAACGTACTTTCCATACTCTTGTCTTATGAAATTCTGCAGAATACTGCACATTCCAAATGCAAAGCTATCTTCCCTCATTTTTAGTGCATCTGTCAGTTTTAGAACTTTTGCAGAGCCTGCATCATGAGTTAGATAAGAGCTTTTTACTTTATTCCACTCCTCTTTTGAATCAACTTTGATTGAATAAATATAAGTAACAACTTCTTTACTTTCAAAATTTTCAACAATCTTCTGAAAAACCTTTCCGTTCCTGTAGAGATAGTTTATCAAAATAGTTCGGGCTTCACTGCTTCCAACTTCTTCGGTAAGCTCCCTCACAAGAGCTTCAAGGCTCCCTTTGTCTGTGGTGTCTATTGCACCGCCGATAAAACTGAGTTTTTTCCTGTATTTCTCTATGCGGTAATCAGTTGGCTTTTCCTCAAGATAGAATTCAACCTCTCCTGTTTCCTGATTTTCATAATGGATAATGGCGACAGAACCGTCAAGATCACGCTCAGCATTCTCGCCTTCGTCTTTATTTTCATCATGAGATTCTTTTGTTGAGGAGCCTACATTAACTGAATCATTATGTGATTCATCACTGCCATCAGAAGAATTGTTGTCACTGCTTTGTTCTGACATCTTAAGGTTTAGAAAGATAATAGGTTATTTAAAGGTTGTTAAATGCCGAGTACAAAGCCTCTGGGGGGAATTGCACCCCCGACCTTTGCCTTTTAGGAAAATGTACCAAGGCAACGCAATAGCTACTATGCTACAAAGGCATACTCAACTAATATCAACAAAGAAAAGGGCTTGTTTTTTAATTTTTTGCATAATTAATAAATTCAAGCTAATTGGAAGGATAAGAGATTTTATTCTCAATGAGTAGTGCAATTCTGCAATTAGATTATTCCAATAAGAATATTCTTGTCAAAAGGTTATATAAATCCTGTTTCAGCCAGGATATAAAACGATTGTTGGAGGGGATTTTATGCCAAAAATAGAATATTTCACGTCAGAAAGCGTTACAGAAGGTCATCCGGACAAAATATGCGATCAGATTAGCGATTCTATCCTGGATACTTTAATAGTGCAAGATCCTTACTCAAGGGTTGCTGTTGAATGCCTTACAACAACAGGGCTAGTAGTTGTCGCAGGAGAAGTCACAACAAGAGGATATGCTGATATTCAGGGCATTGTAAGAAGGACATTGAAAGAAATTGGATACACCAACCCTGAATTTGGGATAGACTGCAACGATGCAGGAGTTCTTGTCAGCATTCACGGACAGAGCGCCGATATATCTCAGGGAGTTGACGAAGGAACAAATAAGGAGCAGGGAGCGGGAGATCAGGGAATGATGTATGGTTATGCAACAAATGAAACTCCTGAATTTATGCCTTATCCGATAATCATGGCGCACAAACTTACTTCAAGACTTGCTGAAGTCAGAAAAAATGGAATGATAAAAGGTTTAGGACCTGACGGAAAATCACAGGTAAGCGTTGAATACCATGACGGAAAACCAAAGAGAATAAGCGCAGTAGTAATAGCCCAGCAGCATACAGAAGACATCTCAGAAGAAAAATTAAAATCCGAGATATATGAAAATGTGATAAAGCATGTCTGCGGCAGCATGATTGATACCAAGACAAGAGTTTTCATAAACGCAACAGGAAAATTTGTAATTGGAGGCCCTGAAGGGGATTCCGGAGTTACAGGAAGGAAAATAATAGTGGATACTTATGGAGGAATAGGAAGGCATGGCGGGGGGGCATTTTCAGGAAAAGATCCTTCAAAAGTGGACAGGAGCGGAGCTTATGCCGCACGTTATGTTGCTAAAAATATTGTTGCAGCAGACCTCGCAGACAAGTGCGAGGTGCAGATTTCATATGCAATAGGAATTGCGGAACCAACTTCAATCAATGTAGACTGCTTCGGAACAAATAAGATTCCAGAAGAAAAAATAAACGAACTTGTAAGAAAACATTTTGATTTGAGGCCAAGGGCTGTAATAGAAACCCTGAAATTAAGAAGACCCATTTATAAAAAGACTGCTGCATACGGCCACTTTGGAAGAAACGACCTTGATTTTACATGGGAAAAGACTGATAAGGCAGACATGTTAAAAAGAGATGCGGGCCTATCTCAGAATTCAAGGAAAGATTCTTTGGCTTCTTCAATAGAAATAGATTGAGGATGTTATTTTCTTTTTTTGCTTTTCCTACTGAGAACTTTTTTTCGTAATGGTGAAAATCTTTTACGCGGTTATTATAATGTCGGACACAAATAATTGATTGGAATTACTTTGTGTCCTCCTAATACACAAGAAAATTTGCAATTTTCTGCACACAAAATCTTTGATTTTCATGATAATAGCGGAAGGATTATTGCTCAATTATTTACTTCCGCTATTATATATCCATAAAATCCAGAATGGAATGAAATTTATTCCAAAAGTAATAAATACTACCCATTATTATTTCTCAAAATATGAATTACGAATTGGAAGAAATAATAAGGATAAGGAAGCATCTCGGAATAACGCAGTCTGAGCTTGCTAAGAGAGCGGGAGTCAGCCAATCTCTCATAGCAAAGATAGAATCAAAGAGAATTGACCCCGCATACACAAACGCAAAAAAGATTTTTGAGGCTCTGCAAAGCATGGGGAAAAAGCACGAGATTTCTGCAGGTGAGATTATGAATGCCAAGATAATAAGCATAAATCCCAAGGACACCATCAGGGGGGCAATAGACAAAATGAAGAAATCCCAGATATCCCAGCTTCCGGTAATTGACGGAAACAATATTGTCGGGTTAGTTTCAGAATCCACACTCATAGATGCGCTTGCAAACAAGAATTCTGGATCAGTTGAAGAAATAATGGAAGATGCCCCTCCGGTTGTGTCAAAGAATGCTTCTGTAAACGCAGTCTCCTCACTTCTAAAACATTATCCGGTTGTCCTTATATCCGGAAATGGAAAGCTTCTCGGCCTTATAACAAAAGCAGATCTTCTTGCAAAGGTTTATGCCAAGTAAGCAAAAATTCTTTGGAAGTTTTATATTTCCCTGGCTTTGCGGATTCTTTTCCTAATCCACCAGAAGAAGAAACCGGTTAAAACAGATATAACAATTAAACCTATGCGGATTATCAATTCAAGTCTGTTCCAATTGGCGTCAAGGACAATCTTATTTTTATTCTCTCTGTTTTTAAATTCAGGAAGTGAAATGTCTATAAGAACTTTTGAATCATCAGAAATCTCCATCCTTTTCGCATTTTCGTAGTAAGGCACTGCAACGGTGAAGTTTACAGAATCTAAATCAGTTATGTAGGTTCCAGTTTCAGTCAAAAAAATCACTTCAGTTGGAGGCTCAAAATAATCCGTGTAGATTAGATTATTTTCTCCGGAGAACAGCTGAATTCTGTAACTTCCATCAGAATTTTTTTCGGGATAATATCCTGACAGTATATCCCATCCATGCAGTTTTAAATTTCCTTTATCATACTCAAAATCAACAAAATACATTTTGCCGTAATCATTTTTCACAGACTCTGAATATGCAAGAGGAACTGCAAACATCATAACTATAAATGCAAAAAAAATAACTTTTTTGGTATTTTCAATACTTTTGTTTCTCATTTGTAGTTCTCCATAAGCCTTCTTAAATGCCTTTCGCCTACTGGATTAAAGCTTGTTGTATAGTACATCATAATTGAGTCTTTACTCTCTTCCATTGGTCTGTACCAATTAGTATAGCTGCAGCTTTGAAAGCAACCTACTCCTTCTTTTCCAATTAAATCTTTCCACTTGTCACAAGTTGGCTCAGTAGCGCAGTTTGCTCCGGGACCAGTAGGGGGAGCGTAAAGTTCCATGCTTTTATCAGCATCTTTTGAATCTCCCGAAAAAAGATAAAGATACTCGTCATTTAATCTTCCAAAGCCATGCCCAAATTCATGCACAAATGTTTTTGGATAGCCTTTGTTTAGCATAATATATGGCTTTTTGCCTAGCAGAGCGGTAGCGCCAAAAAATTCGTTTGTATTTTCTATAATGATTATCTGGTCAGCCTGCATTTGATATTGCTCATAAGGTATTTGACCAGTACCTCTAAGATACCTGTTATCTAAATAAGGTGATACTTTTGGGCGATAAAGCTTGCAATGCCTTGCAGTCTCTTCAGATGTAATCACATTATTACATCCACCTCCTCTCCTGCCATAAATATCTATACCAGCACCACATCCAAAATCATTATACGCTCTGACATAATAAAAATTTATTTTATCTTTATTGGAAGAGAATGGCTCAAATTTCAATAGTTCATTTGCATAGCTGAGTGATTCTTGTCTTAAATCATCAAACTCATTCTCATGATAACCGCTGCCGACAAAAACAACATCCAGCTTGTTATCGGGATTGTTGTTGGAAGGATTTCCTATAATCAAAGAAACACATTCATCTTCTGTATCTGAAAGTGCAGTTGCACCTGCTGCTCTTTCATTTGTTCCATCTGAAGATTTTTCAGTCACATCGCTGCTTTTTTTATTTTTACTTCTAAACTTACTGACCACTTTGAAAAATCCATCGCATGGATTGTTATCATATTCATCAGAAATCATTACACTATTAATCTCCTTTTTTATTTCATTTTCTTCAGACGAAATCAAAGAAGGTTGTCCATTTTTAATATTATGGAGGAAAAATATATCCTCATCATAATGGCTTGAAAAACTTGCTGGGCTTTCTTCGATGAAGCCTATCCTTACATTCTTCTTTCTTCCTTCTTCTTCAAGACTGAAAACATTGGTTTGTGTATTCTTCTCAAGACAAGAGCACAAATCATTAAAGTAGCTGTCAAAATCTTTGTACTTTTCTTCTTTATAGGAATCACTGCAGGCAATACTATTTTCTGCTGTATCGCCTACTTCCCCCTCTTCTGATGCTATTTTTTTACTTACTTCTGAATCTATTGAATTAAAAGTTATCTCTTTTGAGTCAATAGTTTCATCTCCTAAATATAAAGTCATTATCAATAAACCTCCTTTGTTTTGATAGTCTGCAACATCAAATTTGTATGTAAAATCTCTTCCTGACAGCTCTCTCAAGCCTGAGCGGCCTCCGCCTCCCCTTTGTATGCTGAATCCAATTGACAACTCTCCTTCTCCAAATCCATACCTCAGATTTTCCCCAACTATGTTTCCTGACACTTTAACATAATTTAATCTTTCCTCCACATCAATGCTTCCGAATTTTGCTTTAACCTCTGGTTCAGATTTTTTGTCCTCAGCAATGCAGTCTTTCTCCTCTGGAGGCTTGTTTTCATCAGTTCCGCATTCATTTTCATCATCGCATTTCCTATTTTGTTTCCCATCAATGCAGTTACTCCAATCAGAGCATTTCCATTTTTCTTCACACGCACTGCCTTCATCATCAGGCTTTTTCAGCTCTTCGTTTTTTTTATCTGCATCCAATTTCTTTGTGTGAGAAGAATCTTGCTGAGTAGAAGTAATCAGTCCGGCATTTTCAAGAAGCTCATAGAAGTAAGGGTTTATCTCTGCTTCACTTGCAGCATCTGAAATGGCTTTTGCAGTTTTTGTTCCTATTTTGCCGTCAGCCCCTCCTACTTCCTGCATTCCTGCCTGCCAAAGCTTCTGCTGTATTACCTGCACATCAACAGGATTAGTTCTGCTTTCAGCCTCTTCCTGACTAAATCCAAGTCTTGCAAGTGATTCTTTGTAATCTTCAGCATATTCAGATTGTTGATTGTATTTTTCTGCCTCTGAAAATATCTCCTCATCCCAATCAACTAAAGATTGGTAAAGCTGTTTTGCTCCTGTCTTTAAATCATTAAGCATCTGAATATTCTGCTGCGCCTTCCCTCCGTAATTGCTTTTGTAATTCAGCTCATACCATGCTTTCCTTGCCCTATAATTGGTGTATCCACTTCCATAGCCTGCATAAGTAAAAACATCTGCAATGGATTTTTCATCCTGCCGGACTTTTACAGCAGATAGTGCGTTTGAAGTGTCGGAATTTTCAGTTTCATCTGCTGAAGCCATTCCAATAATTCCAATCGCATTTTTCTTTATTTCTGAATTGAACCCTGCTTGTATAACAAATGCGCTGAAAGCTATTATTGCTATCAATGCTATTATTATGCTTCCAAAATTATTTTTATTTTTCATTTTATTGAGACTTGGCTTTTACAGGAATACAGCAATTTGTAAAATGGCTGGAATCTCCATCTTCAGGACATTTTGCAGCTGCATAATAATAACCCCTGTCTTCGCTGCACTTTGAAGCGCAGAAACCTCCTTTAAAACTGCAGCTATTGACATCTTTTGAAAAAATTAAGGCTCTTCCTGAAAAGAATGCAATAAGAATTATTGCCACACCTAAAATAATCACAGCAACGATAATGATTTCTATAGACATTCCCTCTCCTTTTTTAAAAAACATTTATACCTCTAATAAATCAAACCATCTTTAAAGTTCCGGTTATCCTGTCAATTTTTTCCTCTTCATCAGGCCCTATGCCAAGACAAGTAATGGTTCCGGGCTCTAAGACAGTTCTGCCGGCATCCTTTATCAATGCTGTCTTTAATTCAGAGTCTTCTGCAATCTGCCAAATTTTAAGAAGCTCGCGCTCATTGCTGACTTTAAGGACAACTTTTTTAGAGCCTTCTTTCCTCCACAATGAAAGAATTTTATTGTCGGATTTCATTGAGGCATCAACAGCAGCGTGGCCAACCTGAGCTGCCATTTTTCCTTTCGGCAACTTCAAATCCTCCCTTACAATAATAACCTGCTTGTATGACATTAAAAAACTAAATTAACCTATGTTTAAAAATATTTCTACGCACACTGCACCTTTCAAAAAGATAATCTGTAGTTTACTGAATAAATATTATATCGGCTTATGCCTTCTTCCAAAATTAATAAAGAAACCTTTTTAAATAGCGCTGGAATAACAAATAAAATGGTAATGAGAATCGGAGGATTGAGGAGAAAGACTCGCTACAAGTTCAGGAAAGCAGCCAGAACTCATGGAAAGATAAGCCTTAAAAGATATTTTCAGACTTTTAATGGTGGAGATAAAGTTTCGCTGGGAGTTGACTCTGCAGTCCAGACAGGAATGTATCATCCGCGATTTTATGGAAAAATCGGAGTTATAAAGGCAAAAAGAGGAAAATGCTATGAAATCAAGATAAAGGACGGAAACAAAGAAAAGGTCTTGGTTGCGCACCCAATACACTTGAGGAAGGTGGATTAAAATGGTTGATGTAACTACAGTTTCAGAAACTCCAATCAACATGTACGCATTAAAAAAGGAACTCGAAAAAATAAAAAAGAGAGACAAAGAGTTGGATTTCAGGGCATCCAAGACAGAGGAATACATAAATCTTGTTGCAACTTACCCTAATGCAGAGCAGATTTTTGAGAAAGTTTTAAAGCTTGAAATACCAAGGCTTAAGGAATCCCATATACACAAGATAATAGACATAATGCCTGAAACTCAGAAAGACCTTAAAGCAGTTCTTCAGTCTTATACAATAACTGTAACCAATGAAAATATGAAAAAAATAATGGATGTAATCACTGAGTTTATATCCAAATCAGAAAAGAAGTGACTTTCCTACCAAATAATTTATAAACAATTAATTCTTTTGTGTGGATGAGGGGTTAAAATGCAGCAGCAGGAAAGAAAAAAGGAAGAATCAGCAATAATACTTGACTTTCTTCCAAATGGGTATCATTTTGATGAAAGGCCTATGTATATGAAGACGCCAATAGCTCAGGCTATGGGAAAAGAGCATTTTGTGCTTCTTGAGCTTGTTCCAAAAAAAGGAATTCATTTGCAGCCTTATGAGGAAGTGTATATAGGAGAGGGAAAGAGAGATAAGGTGCACCATATAGTCGGAAAACTCCAGAAAGACAAGCTTACAGCGACTGCAAAATCAGAGCTTGAGTTTGCAATAGCGAACATTGTGAAGAAAAATGAAAGCAGGTTCATTGACTTTTTCAACAATGCGCAGCCTTTAAGCACGAGAATGCACCAGCTTGAACTTCTTCCGGGACTGGGAAACAAGCATATGTGGCAGATATTGGAGGTAAGAAAGGAAAAGCCTTTTGAATCTTTTGATGATATACGAAAAAGGGTAAAGCTTATACCTGACCCTGAGAAAGTAATAGTTAAAAGAATAGTCAACGAGATAAGCGGAAATGAAAAGCATAGGCTCTTTACTGAAGCTTAGGAATTTCAAGACTTCTGAAAAGGAGATTGCAGACATAATTAAGGCTTGGCTTGCAATATCAGCAGCATTTGCAATACTGCTGACTCAGGCAGACACCCCAGTATTTGCTAAAGGATTTTGGGGAAATTTCCAGGTTAATCTTATAATTTCTTCTCTAACCGTAGGAATAGGTTTTCTTCTGCACGAGATTGCGCATAAAATTGTCGCGCAAAGATATGGATGTGTTGCTGAATTTCGCTCATTTGACAGCATGCTGCTTCTTGCACTTGCAATGTCCTTCACAGGATTTTTATTTGCAGCCCCAGGAGCTGTGATGATACAGGGGAAAGTGACAAATTCCAGAAATGGGAAAATATCTGCGGCAGGCCCTCTTGTAAATATTGCGCTGGCATTGATTTTTCTTATTCCTATCTTAGCAGGATGGACTGCATCGGGAATGTTAGAAAGAATATTAAAATACGGATTCATAGTTAATTCATGGCTTGCTTTGTTCAATATGATACCTATATGGAACTTTGACGGCGCAAAAGTTTTCAGGTGGAATAAGAGGTATTATCTCATAATTGCTTCATTTGCAGTCTTGCTCGTTGCAGGAAAAAATTATATAATGTAAATGAATAATAATAAGATTAATGCAGGTATAAGGTAAAAATGCCAGAAAACAAAGACAAAAAATGCCCCCAGTGCGGAAGAAAGCTGACAGATGACGAGATGTACTGTTATTTCTGCGAGGCCGAAGTAGGAGAAGAATAAGCTCACAAGAAACTGTAACAGAAATAAACTCATCCCTATTCACTTGATGCTCGCTTTGATTTTCCTGCCAATCAGATTCAATTAAAGATAGCAAATTAAGTCTGAGTTATGCTCATAAGACAAGGACTAAACAAAAATACCGGCAAAACTTCAGTTCTGTTTGAAGCTATAAATAGTTTTATTAATGACTTCAACCGTAGGTAATATCATGAACAAAATTTTAATGTGGGTTTTAATTGCTTTGGTAGTTCTCGTAAGTGTTTTTGCAGCTTTTGTAGTCTATGAATCTCATCAAGTAAGCTATGACACCATTAAAAAACCAGCAATCTACTTGTATCCTGCTGAAGATTCATTTGTAAATGTGCAATTGGATGTTAATGGAAAAATAATAAAAGACATTCCAGAATACAAAAACGGTTGGAAGGTGTTTGCAACAAAGGAAGGAATAATTGAAAATAAATACGATTACCTTTTTTATGAAGCCATATTGAGAAAGATTGAATTGCCAAGCTATGGTTGGGTTGTAGGATATGATGATTTAGAAAATTGGCTTAATGTAAACTTAATAAAATTCGGGCTCAATGAAAAAGAAAAAAACCAATTTAAGGATTATTGGCTGAAAGAATTGACAAAGTCTGAATATTACGAGATTAAGCTGTTTGAAGATTCATTCTTAAAGGAAAACATGAATCTCATAATCTCACCCCAGCCTGATACCCTGATAAGATTAAATTTCAACTTCAAGCCACTGAAAGAAAAAATAGAGATTTCAGAACCAACAATTATTACTCCAAAAAGAAATGGGTTTACTGTTGTGGAATGGGGAGGAAGATTAGACCAATAAGCAGATAATCCCAACAGGATTATAAACACAGGAATTCTACATGGTATTTTCTACACAAAGTTTAAATAGGTAAAAATCTCTCTTCTGTTTATTCAACTAAGGTGAAATGATGGCAAGCGATGTAATGGTTATATGCAAAAAATGCGGAGGAAAATCCCCTTCATCAGTCATGAAGCTTGACCTTGATGAAAAATTGATAATCTGTCCGGATTGCGTGAAAAGAAAAAAAATCCATAAAGAGGTTTCAGAAACATCCTCTCCTAAAAAAGAGACTGCCCAGCAAGCCACTCCTTCAAGAGCTCAGATAAATCCGCCAAGTTCTAAAATCAAAAATACAGATTCGGGTAATGATGCATTAAAATCAATGCATAAATGCAGTTACTGCGGATATAAGTTTGCAATAAATGTAGAGACAAAAAAGCCAAAGAACTGCCCTTACTGCAACAATGAAGTGCTTTCCTTCAGGTTTGGATGAATTGCTGTTTATTATTATTATTAATCATAAAAAGAATGGTTCATGACAACTTATTCAGGGTATTGCTGTATTACAAATACAATGAAATAAAAAATACCGAAGAGTTTGCAAAGGAGCATAGGGAATTCTGCAAGAAGCGCAATTTGGTCGGGAGGGTATTAATTTCCAAAGAGGGAATTAATGGCACTTGTGCTGGAAAGCCTGAGGATATTTTAAAGTACAAGGATTATGTTCATTCTTTGGAAGGATTTAGAGATTTATTGTTTAAAGAGCACGCTATTGATTTTCTGCCATTCAAGAAACTGAAAGTCATGCTGAAAGATGAGATTGTATGCACAAGATTTGGAGTTGATTTGAACAGGAAGGGAGAATACCTGAGTCCTGAGGAATTCAATTCATTTTTTGAGAAGAGCAAGAATGACAAGTCTATTGTTTTTTTTGATGCGCGGAATGAGATTGAGTCAAAGGTAGGGAGATTTAGGAATGCAGTTACTCCAAAAATTAAGTTTTTCAGGGAGCTTAAGGATGAGCTGAAAAATTATGCTCATTTAAAAGACAAAAAAATTGTGCTTTACTGCACCGGAGGAATAAGGTGCGAAAAGGCTTCTTCCCTGTTTTTACAGGATGGATTTAAGGAAGTTTATCAGCTTGAGGGAGGCATCTATAATTATCTTACGAAGTTTCCCAATGGTTTTTTTGATGGAACCTGCTTTGTTTTTGATGACAGAATGCAGATAGTTTATGATGATAAAGGGGATGCTGTTTTCGCAGACAACCTTCCGGAAGAAAAGGTAATCTCAAGCTGCGATTTCTGCGGAAAAAAATCTGCAAGGATTGTAAATGACGAAAGGCAGAGCATGAGGTGCCTTGTTGTTTGCTGTGAGGATTGCGACAGGGAAATTGATGTTTCCAGAGTTAGGTTTAGAAATGCGCAGCTGAAAACATAATAATTAAAATTAATAAAAAGATTTATATAGTAACATCCAATTCATAAAATTGATAATTATGATTGAGCAGCCTAGGCCTTTGGACGCGCTTAACAGAGCGAGGGATAAACGAGTTATAGTGGAACTTAAGAATAACAGGCAGTATGCTGGAAAGCTGAAGGCTTTTGATGTTCACATAAATATTGTTCTTGAAGATGCTGAGGAGAGGCAGGAGGGTGAATTGAAAAGAAAGCTTGGAATTGTGTTTTTAAGAGGCGACACAATAACAATTATATCTCCGGAATAAATTAAGTTTTCTTAAATAAAATGAAGGGAACACCATCTCAGGGAAAGAAGTCAGGAAAGAGCAATATGATTTATTGCAGGAGATGCGGCAGAAGGACTTTCCATTCAAGAAAGAAAGCATGCAGTTCATGCGGTTATGGAAAAAGCTCGAGAATTAGAAGCTACAAGTGGCATAAAAAATTGAGGTGACACTCCATATGGCAAAAAAAGACAAGCCAAAAAAATTAAGCGCAAAGAAAGAAAAATACTCAAAATTCAGGAAGGAAAAACCAAGTTCTATGAATTTAATGATGCCTGACCTTGATGAGGAGCAGCAGCGCTTGAAGAGAAATGATGAGCAGAGAATAAATTTTTTCCTTAGGGGTATGCGAAGGGTTCCTGAAAGATTCGTTGTTGAGAGAAAAGCGAAAAGCAAGAGATGATTCGTCTAACTGAATGCGAGACGATTCCTACACAACCCTCAGCAGGCATAAATATTTATATTTTCTGCTTTTTTAACACATCTAAAGTTTATATGCGGAGGTGCCGGAGTGGCCAAACGGGCCAGGCTTAGGCGGTTTAGGTGTTATGAGCAGTAAAATGCTATGAACTAAAGACACCTGGTGGCTTAGTGCCTACGCAGGTTCGAATCCTGCCCTCCGCATTCATACTC
>Ga0209541_10008077_pt1 | contig 17492 bp, 17 predicted proteins | sample RifCSPlowO2_01_FD_184027 | JGI IMG/M metagenome (GOLD analysis project Ga0209541, IMG submission 184027) | Groundwater microbial communities from Rifle, Colorado - Rifle CSP2_plank lowO2_0.1 (SPAdes) (version 2) | ecosystem: Environmental > Aquatic > Deep subsurface > Groundwater | place...
TGATTACTGCGTTATTAGAGCCGGGCCAAAAAATTTTCTCCATGGATTTAACACATGGCGGGCATCTTTCCCATGGCTGGAAATTACCGAGCGGCAAACCAATTGCTTTTTCTTCAAAAATTTTTATCTTTTTTGTCATGTCTAATTTAATACTTTTTTATTTATAAATTCTGTGCGGGCGGTTGTCTGATGCGTCCGTTGTCTGCAATATATATTTTGTAGAATACAATCTGAAACCTTAATAAAAGTTAATTTTATAAATAGTATTTTTTACTGAATTGCTATGGTTAAAGAAGAAGAACAATTGTTAGTCCCACTGGATGATTTTCTAAAAGCAGGAATTCATATAGGAACTAAAGCGAAAACAAAATATATGGAACCATTTATATACAAGGCAAGACCTGATGGTTTATTGGTTCTGAATGTTCAGCAGGTTAATGAAAGGTTAAAATTACTAACAAATTTTTTATCACAATATAACCCCAATGAAATAATACTTGTGTGTAGAAGAGAAAATGGTTGGTATGCTGCTGAATTATTTTCAAAACTTACTGAGATAAGAGCATTTAATGGAAGATACCCTCCAGGAATGTTGACAAATATGAACCTTGATAGTTTTATAGAAGCAAAATTAGTTTTTGTGGTTGATTCATGGATAGATAAAAATGTTGTAAAAGATGCCTCAAAAATAGGAATCCCAGTTGTATCATTATGTGACACGAATAATGATTCATTAAATATTGATCTTGTTGTTCCCTGCAATAATAAAGGAAAGAAAAGTTTGGGTTTGATATTTTACATTCTTACTAGGGAATATCTAAAATATCATAAGAAAAATTTTGATGGAAAAGTAGAAGATTTTATTGAGGAATAAATTTATTTGGAGAAAAGTTTATAAATACAATAAACACTATTTTTTTATGAAGAGGTGGCCTTTAATAATTGTTATTTTGTTTTTATTTTCTGTGAGTGTTAATGCCACTGGTTTAGCTTTGAGGGCGGAAGTTGTTGATAACCTTATAATGATTGGTGAGGAAGCTATTTTTGATGTCACTGTAACTAATGAACAATCTTCATCTGACAGAATAAGTTTCATTGTGTCCGATCTTGATTGGGTTTGGGAAAAAGAATCTTTTGACATTAGTTCACAAAGTTCAAAGACTTTTACATTAAGATTGAAAGCTCCTTTGGGAGTTGTTGAATCTGGAGTATATACTATTAATCTAAAAATTTATTCATCAAATGATCCTGAGGTTTATGTTTATGAACCATTGCTTATTACTGTTCTTGATGAGTCAAGTATGCTTAAGGTTGAAAAGGTTGATTATTCTGTTAATGGTTTGAATCCTAAAAAGGATGAAAATACACTCAAATTAATAATAAAGAATAGATATGATAAACCTGTAAACGATGTTGAGGTTTTGTTGCAGAGTAGCATCTTTGAAAAGGTTAGCAAAGAAGTCAGCTTTAAGGAAGCTGAGCTAAAAACTTTAGAGTTTCCTATAAAGTTGAATTTAGATGTTTCCGAGGGATTTCATGATATTACTATAGTTGTGAAAAAGGATGATCAAATTCTTCTTGAAGAAATAAAAAAAGTTAAAGTTGGAGAGTACTCTGATGTTAAAGAGGACAAGGAAATAAGCACTAGTTTCTTGATCAAGAAGATTAATGTTATGAAAAGAAATGAGGGGACTACAACAAGTGAACAGGTTTATAGAATAAGATTAAGTTCTTTTGAAAGATTGTTTAGTGATGTAAATCCCGAACCATCATCGATTGAAAAGTCGGGAGGAGATTATTATTATATGTGGACATTCACGATTCAACCAGGTGAGTCTTATATTATAAATATGGAAATAAATTACAGAGATCCTTTGGCCTTGTTGATTGCCTTGATTATTATTATTTATGTGATTTATTATCTTACTGAGTCAGGGATTTCAATCAATAAAAAAGTTTTAACCATCAAATCAAGGGATGGGATTACCTACATGAAAGTTTTATTGCTGATAAGAAATAGGGGAAAACATGAAATAAAAAACATAAGAGCTGTTGATCAAATATTTAATGCAAAAACTGTTCCAAGCGATTATGGAACTTTAAGACCTTCAAAGATAAACAGGTCTGGTGATTATGTTACTGTTCTTTGGGATATTCCGAGTTTGATAGGCAAGGAAGAAAGAATACTAAGTTACAGAGTCAATATTGAGGTTAAGAATAAATTAGTTTTACCAAGAGCTATGGTGAGATATAGGTCAGGAAGTAAGACAAAAATTGGCAAGAGTAACAGCACACTAGTGGTAAGTTGATTTGAAAACGAAAGACTTATATATCTTTGCTTTTACTTTTTATTATTCATTCGGCGATTATAATTAAAGAAGTCAAAAAATGCCTCTAAACTCAAAATTCATCATATTTTTTACCGTGTCACTTAGCTTGCTTTATAATGGGCTCGTAGCTCAGCTTGGTAGAGCATCTGCCTTTTAACTTTTGAAAGCAAGCAGGTGGTCAGGGGTTCAAATCCCCTCGGGCCCGTGAAAAAAATAGAAAATGATACAACATATATTAATACCTCAACATAGAAAACTTGGTGAGCAAGAAACCGAGGAAATTCTAAAAAAATACAATGTTTCAAAAAAGCAGTTGCCGAAAATAAAAATTAATGATTCCGCAATTCTTGAGTTGGATCCAAAAAAAGGTGATTTAATAGAGATAATAAGGGATTCTCCTACGACTGGGAAATCTTATTTTTATAGGGTTGTTATATAATGTATAGATATAAAGACATAATCAGAAATTATTTTGAAAAGCATTCTATTGTAGAGTCAAATCTAAATTCATTCAATAGTTTTATGGATAAAGGAATGCAGAAAATCATCGACGAAATACAAGATATAATTCCTACAATAATTCCTTCTGAAGTTACAGAGTTCAAAATAAAACTTGGAAAAATTGAAATTGAAAAACCACAAATAACTGAATCAGACGGATCAAAAAGAAAAATATTTCCCACAGAAGCTAGATTAAGAAACTTAACTTATTCTGCACCAGTTTACTTGAGCGTAAGTGCTGTTATTGATGGTGTTGAGAGAGAATCATTCAAGGCATTAATAGGAAAAATTCCTGTGATGGTAAAATCAAAGTATTGTAATTTATATGGGCTGAATGAGGAAAACCTTGTTAAACATTATGAAGATCCAAATGATCCGGGAGGATATTTTATCTTAAACGGAAATGAAAGAGTTTTAATCATCGTGGAAGATCTCGCATCAAATAAGTTCTTTGTTGAGAAAACAAAAGTTGGACCAAGCCAGTTTGTGGGAAAAGTCTATTCTGAAAAAGGATCTTACAGGATACCGCATGTTATAGAACAAATGAAAACAGGAACAATCTATCTTACATTCACAAGGTTTACAAGAGTTCCCATAATTGCAGTCATAAAAGCTTTGGGGCTTACAAGAGATGAGGATCTTGCAAGATTTGTTTCTGAAGAAAATCAATATGATGATATTTTCATTAATCTTTATGAAATTCTTGAAATAAAAACACAAGATGATGCTATTGAATATCTTGCTAAGAAAGCAGGAATGGCTCAGCAGGATGATCGAAAGAAAAAGATATTTGAGATATTTGACAAGTATTTATTACCTCATTTAGGTTCAACAAAAGAAACAAGAATATTGAAAGCATATAATTTATGCAAGTACACAAAGAAATTCTTGATGGTTGCAAAGGATAATCTGTCATTGGAAGACAAGGATCATTACATGAACAAAAGACTAAAACTGTCAGGCAATCTTCTTGAAGATTTGTTCAGAGTTAACATGGCTTCATTGATTCAGGATATGCTGTATAATTTCCAAAGACTTGTTAAAAGAGGAAAATTCCAGTCAATAAAAATAATAATAAGAGATCAACTTTTGACTTCAAGAATAAAGAGTGCAATGGCAACAGGCGCATGGATTGGAGGAAGAAAAGGTGTTTCACAAAATATGGACAGAACCAATTATCTTGCTACTTTATCACATTTACAAAGAGTTGTTTCCTTATTAAGCTCAACACAAGAGAATTTTGAGGCAAGAGCTTTGCATCCAACTCATTGGGGAAGATTATGCCCAATAGAAACTCCAGAAGGAACTCCCATTGGATTAAGAAAGAATTTAGCTATGCTGACAAAAATATCAGAAGAAGAAATGGCTGATGACAAAATAAAAAAACAGCTTGAAACTTGTGGTTTGAAGGGTATAAATCAAAATGGTTGATGTGTATTTAAATGAAAGATTTATAGGAAGTACTGATGATCCAGGTGAGTTTATCAGGAATGTTAAAGATAGAAGGAGATCTTCAAAAATTCCTTTTAATATAGGTATTTATTATAATAAAGAATTCAATGAAATCTACCTTGATAGTACAAGAGGTAGAGCAATGAGGTTGATGGGAAGAGTTGAAAACGGAAAAAATTTGATGACAAAAGAATATACTGATAAACTTGTTAATAATGAAATTACTTGGGATTCTCTAATAAAAGAGGGGGTTCTTGAATACATAGATGCTGCTGAAGAAGAAAATGCATTTGTCGCATTATCTGAAGAGGAATTGACAAATGATCATACTCATATTGAAATTTCCCCAATAGCAATCTTAGGATTGTTATCATCCATGATTCCGTATTCAAATTTTGGTTCTTCTTCAAGATTGATAAGAGGTAACAAAATTCAAAAACAATCTTTAGGTTTATATGCTTCTAATTTTCATGTAAGAATGGATACTGATGTTTCTGTGCTTCATTATCCTCAAAGACCACTTGTTAAATCATTTATGCATGATGTTCTCAATTATGACAAGCATCCTTGTGGACAAAATGTTGTTATTGCAGTTATGTCTTACAAAGGATATAACATGGAGGATTCAATTGTTGTAAACAAAGGTTCAATACAAAGAGGATTTGCAAGATCCACATTTTATAGGCCTTATGTTACTGAAGAAATGAGATATTCTGGGGGATTGGTTGATGAAATAGCAATTCCTGATAAGGATGTAAAGGGATACAAATCAGAAAAAGATTATAGGTTATTAGAAGATGATGGCATTGTTTACACAGGAGCAAAATTAAGTGAAGAAGATGTTATTGTAGGAAAAACTTCTCCTCCTAGATTTTTAGGGGAGTTGGAAGAATTTTCAGTTGCTGCTTCAACAAGAAGAGAAACATCAACAACAATAAAAAATGGAGAGGAAGGAGTAGTTGATACCATAGTAATAACTGAAAATGAGGACGGAAACAAGATGATCCAGGTAAAAGTAAGAGAAAATAGGATTGCAGAGATAGGAGATAAATTTGCTTCAAGGCATGGACAGAAAGGAGTCATAGGAATGATAGTTCCTCATGAAGATATGCCATTTACAGCTTCTGGAGTTACACCAGACATTATTTTCTCACCTCATGGTATTCCATCAAGAATGACTATATCGCACTTGCTTGAAATCCTGGCTGGAAAGGTTGGAGCATTGAAAGGAACACAGATAGACTCAACAACTTTTGATGTGTATCCTGAAGAAAAATTAAGGCAAGAACTTGAATCTTTTGGATTTAAAGATAATGGAACAGAGATGATGTACAATGGTACAACTGGGGAGATGTATGAAGTAAAAATATACATTGGAAATATGTATTATCTCAAATTGGAGCACATGGTAGCAAACAAGATTCATGCGAGAGCTTATGGAAGAATTCAATTGCTTACAAGACAACCTGTAGAAGGAAGAGGAAAAGGTGGAGGTTTAAGACTTGGAGAAATGGAGAAGGATTGTTTTGTGGCCCATGGAGCATCATTATTATTAAAAGAGAGATTTGATTCTGATAGGACTGTATTGCCAGTATCGGAAAAATCGGGATTGATTGCAATTCATGACATAAGAAGAGGAAGATATTTATGTCCTATTTATGGTGAAAACGTTGAAGTAAACAATATAGAAATGAGCTATGCTTTCAAATTATTATTGGATGAACTGAGAGCATTATGCATATATCCAAAATTGGAGTTGAAATCAAAATACTAAAATGGAATACATATACAAGAAAGTAGGAAAAATTGTATTCGGACTTTTGTCACCTGAAATTATAAAAAAGATGTCAGTATGCAAAGTGGTTACACCAGAACTTTATGATAAAGAAGGATATCCTGTTGATGGTGGTCTTATGGATGTAAGGATGGGTGTGATTGATCCTGGACTAGTCTGCCCAACTGATGGAAAGAAATTAAGAGACTGTCCTGGTTATTTTGGATATATTGAACTAGCAAGACCTGTTGTTCATATAAAATATGTTGATGTTATCTTGTCTGTATTAAGGAGTTTCTGCAGAGATTGCAACAGGATATTGATTCTTGAGGAAAAATTAAAAGAAAAGAAGCTAAACAAGAAGGAGTTATTGACATTTCTTAAGAATGCAAAAAAATGTCCTCATTGTCAAGCAAAACAATATGCCGTTAAAATAGAAAAACCTTCAAGCTTTGTTGAGAATGATAGAAGGTTGTCTACAATAGAAATTCATGCAAGATTTGAAAAAATTTCTGATGATGACTTAAGATTGTATGGGCTAAATCCAACTTATTGCAGACCGGAGTGGATGATACTAAGCAATCTGCCTGTTCCTTCTGTAACCATGAGACCTTCAATAACTTTAGAAACAGGAGAAAGATCAGAAGATGATTTAACACATAAACTGTCTGATATAGTAAGGATAAATCAAAGGTTGTTTGAGAACATAAATGCAGGCGCTCCTGAAATCATTGTTGAAGATTTATGGGATTTATTGCAGTATCATATAACAACTTATTTTGATAATTCTATAGCTCAAGTTCCTCCTGCAAGGCATAGAGGGGGACAACCATTAAAAACATTGACGGAAAGAATAAAATCAAAAGAAGGTAGATTCAGACATAATCTTGCTGGAAAAAGGGTTAACTTCTCTGCAAGAACTTTTATAACGCCTGATCCAAGAATTAAGTTCAATGAAGTTGGAGTTCCATTAATAATTGCAAAAGAATTAACAGTTCCTGAAAGGGTTACTGAATGGAATATAAACTATTTAAAAAAATTCATTGAAAATGGATTTGAAAATTATCCTGGGGCAAATTATTTCTTTTCAATTGATGGAAAAAAGAAAAGAATAACTGAAGATACTAAGGTGCAAATACTGGAAGAGATGCAGCCTGGATGTATTATTGAGAGGCATCTTATAAATGGAGATGTTGCAATATTCAATAGACAGCCATCTTTACATAGAATGTCTATAATGTGCCACAAAGTAAGAGTAATGCCAGGCAAGTCTTTTAGATTGAATCCTGCTGTGTGTACTCCTTATAATGCTGATTTTGATGGTGATGAGATGAATCTTCATATTCCGCAGACAGAAGAGGCAAGGGCTGAAGCAGAAATATTAATGGAAGTTCAAACGCAGTTAATAAGCCCAAAAAATGGGCTTAACATAATTGGAACAACTACTGATGCAATTAGTGGAAATTATTTATTGACAAAATATATGAAACTAAATAGGGAAGAGGCAATAGATATTTTATACTCAATAGGTATAAGAGACTTTTCTAGTCTTAAATCAACAAAAACAGTTGAAGGGAGAGATGTATTTTCTGCCATACTTCCAAGAGATCTTAATTTTATAGGCACATCTAAGGAAAAAGCTGACGTTATAATAAAAAATGGAAAATTAACTGAGGGAGTAATAGATAAAGCAACCATTGGGGAAGATAATGGTACTTTGATAAGGAGACTTCATGCCGTTTATGGAGAGGATGCTGGAATAGAATTAATAAATAAGATATTTAGACTAGGCATTGAAATATTATTAAGGAAAGGGTTTACATCTTCAATTTCTGATACTGATTTATCAAAAGATGTCAGCTTAAAAAACAAGGAAAAATTGGTATATGTTGAAAATAAAATAAAAGAGTCTATTGAAGAATATGAAAAGGGAAAATTGGAGTTATTGCCTGGTATGGATGCCCATCAGACCGTTGAAACATTGATATTGAGACAATTAAACCAGCTTAGAGACAAGATTGGAGAGAATGTATATGAGAATGTGTCTGAAGATAATCCAACAATTATAATGGCAAGATCCGGAGCAAAGGGTAATTTCTTGAATTTAGCACAGATGTCTGCAATGGTTGGTCAGCAGGCTATGGGAGAATCAAGAATTAATATTGGTTATAGGGGAAGAACGTTGTCTGTGTTTAGCAAGGGTGAATTAAGCCCCGAGTCTAAAGGATTCATTAAGAATGGCTACAAACAAGGATTAACTCCAACGGAATTTTTCTTTCATTCAATGACTGGAAGAGACTCACTCATGGATACTGCATTAAGAACACCTAAATCAGGTTATCTTTATAGAAGACTTGCTAATGCATTGCAGGATATGAGAATAGAATATGACAACACTGTGAGGGATGCAAGTGGAAAAATAATTCAGTTTAGTTATGGTGATGATGGTCTTGATATTTCAAAAACAGAGGGTGGAAAAATAAATGTGCAAAGAATTGTCAGAGAGGTAAAAGCAAATGTCTAGTATTTATGATGAATTTGAGGATCTTCCTATTTTGTTGATTGAGGAAATCAAGGAATTAACAAAAGGTCTTGGCGAAAATGAAAAGAAGAAAGTCCTCAAGAGAGTAAAGGAAGAATTTTACAAATCAAAGATTCAGCCTGGAGAAGCCATAGGTGTTATTACTGCAGAATCTTTTGGAGAACCAGGAACACAAATGATATTAAGAGTATTTCATTTTGCTGGTGTAGCAGAGATGAGCTTGAATTTAGGTCTTGCAAGATTGATAGAACTTTTTGACGCAAGAAAAGCACCTTCAACTCCATTGACAACAATTTATCTTAAGCATGGTTATAAAACAGACATTGACAAGGTAAAATTTATAGCAGCTTCTATAAAAGAAACAAAGTTAAGAGATATAGCTGATGAATTTTTATTTAGTTTAACACAGTTTAGAATAGAAGTAATCTTGAATAAAAAAGAAATGAGAGAACTGAAAATTACAGAGAATCAGGTTATCAATGCACTGAAAGAGAATGTAACTGATGTAGAAATTAAATCAGATGACGATTCAATTAAGTTCAAGCCAAAAGAAAGAGAATCTTTGTCTAGCTTGTACAAACTAAAAGAGAAATTAAAAGATGTAACTATAAAAGGAATCAAGGGAGTTTCACAGGTTACTCCAGTAAAAAAAGAAAATGATTATGTTGTTTATTGTACAAGTGATGCTTTGAAAAAAATTTTTGAAATAGAGGGCGTTGATATCACCAAAACAGTAACTAATAATCCTTTTGTTATTGCTGACTTGCTTGGAATAGAAGCTGCAAGACAAGTTATCATGAATGAAGCTTTGGAAGTTATAAAAAACCAGGGACTTGATATTGATATAAGGCATATAATGTTCCTTGCAGATGTTATGACAAATACTGGAATAATAAAAGGAATAACTAGAACAGGAATTACATCTGAAAAAGAATCTGTACTGGCAAGAGCATCATTTGAAACACCAATCAAACATATTGTTAATGCTTCTCTTGTTGGAGAAGTGGATAACTTAAACTCTGTTATAGAAAATGTAATGCTTAACCAGCCGGTGCCTTTGGGAACTGGATTGCCTGATTTGGTTGCAAAGATGAAAGAAGATTTTGTCAAGAAAAAGAAAGAAAAATCTTAAATATATTTCTTTTTTTATTTGTTTATGGAACACATTAATGTTGAGATTAAAGCAAGATGTTATGATGCTAAAAAGATAAAAGAAATTCTTAATGAGCATAATGCAGACTTTAAAGGGATTGATCATCAAATTGACACTTATTTTAGAACAAATAGCGGAAGATTAAAATTAAGACAAGGCAATATAGAGAATCATCTTATTTATTATGAACGAGAAAATCAAGAAGGGCCTAAGCAATCCAATGTTACATTAATGCCTACTGTATTACATTCAGATTCTCTTAAAGATATTCTTACTAAGTCTTTAGGAGTGTTAGTTTCAGTTGATAAAAAAAGAGAAATATATTTTATAAACAATGTCAAGTTTCATATTGATAATGTTAAATATTTGGGAAGTTTCGTAGAAATTGAAGCCATAAATTTTCAAGGAAATCTTCATAAGGATATTTTATTGGATCAATGTAGTCATTATATAAAATTATTTGGAATCAATGAAGATTGTTTAATATCTGTTTCATACAGTGATTTATTAATGGAGATGAAAAATAGATAAAATGCGCTGAAATGATACTTTTTAATAGAAATTATATTTCTTCTTCTTTGTTTTATGAAAATGTTATTTATCTCACTGATTTTTACAAAAAAATCTTTTAAAGTGTACTAATATCAGAATTTAGTTTTATTCTTTATCAAAAAGATGGAGCATATAAAAATAATTATTACTAATATCCAAGAAGTGAAACAATATATGCAGAATGAATGAATAACGAAGAAAATTAAGTAAGCTAAATATAAAATAAATACCACAGCAATTGAAGAAAATATTAATAATAATTTACTTATTTTTTTAATTCTGTAATCTTTTAATTCAAGGTAACCTAAACTTCCAAATAATAGAAATCCTAGGGCTCCAATCAATGAGTTTGGAATGTTAAAGAATAATTCTGAATAGGGGCCATTTAATACATCGTGACATGATTTTGTTCCCTCAATAATACAAACAAAACTTTGTTCATTGTAATGAGTGTATGTCAAGTAAGAAGTGATTATCAATCCAATCAAAGAAACTATGGTTACTGTCAAGAATAATCTATTTCTCATGGTGACATGATTAAGAATTTATCCCAAATAATTTAATGTTTGTTCTTTTTTGCTTTTCTCTTCTTTTGCCATATTTCCCTGTTCCATCAGCATTTTTAGCTTCTTCTCAAATTCCTCTGCCTTTTGGAGCAATGGCTTGAAGTCTACATTTAACTTGAGATATTTATCAAGAGTTTCTATTACTTTAGCAGCTGCTCTTGAATCAGGCAATTGTGAGTGAGTTTCTACGAATATGCATGAGCTTGGAAGATTATCCCTAAGCATTATTGAAGCTGTTACACCCATGATTATGCCTTCTTTCAAAGGCTGGATGTTTATCTTGTCAAAACTTTTGTTGAATTTTTTGCTGTAATAATATGTGTTGCTTGTTTTATTTTGGCTTGCAACACCTTCAATGCTTATCACTTCCTTTGCCATAAGCATTTTCGAAATTTGTTCTATTGCATCTGTTATTTTCCATTCTATATTGTTAACTGGAGTGATGGCATGCAAGATTATCAAGTTGAATTTTTTAGAATAGAATATCCCAAATGGCTCTACTATCTTCGAGTTGTGTATCGCAACTAATGGCATTTGTTCGTTAAATTCTATTTTTCCTATTTTTTCAGCCTTTAAGTGCTCCACCAGAAATTCAGTTGCTATTGATCCTATGAAACCCAAACCTGGAAAACCTTCTATTATTGTTGGATTTTTTGGTTTTTTAGTTAACTTTATCTCAACCATTGAAATTAATGTTATTCAGTAATATATAAACTTTACTAACAATAAATTTATAAATCAAAAGATATTTGAAAAAAGTATGAAATCAGGAAAAAAAGATGGTGGACCTTATTCTGTTTTTGTAAGCGATATGTTGAAGAAGGCAGAGAGCAAAGATTCGGTTGCCAAGTCTCAGACTATAATGGTAAAAGATGTCAAGAGGGATCCTGAATTGAAACCTAATTCTTTGTTTATGAAAGATGAGGATGAGAAGAAAGTTGAAGCCCATATAAAAAGGATACAGGAAAGCATCAGATAGTTTTTTAAGTTTTTGAATTATTTTATTGATATGCCTAGATATTTTACAAATTTGAATTATTCCATAATTAATGATTATACGGACCTCTTATATGTTCTTCTTTAGATATTCCTGCTGATTTTGAAAGAGCCTATCATGATGCTATTGATAATAAAAGAATAGTTTTTTCAATGAATCAAGAATATTTAGATTTATTCCAGTTGCCTTCTTCGTACAATATTAGTAGCAAATTTTTATTCAATTTAATTGCAAAGGCATCAAGTTTGGGATATGTTACTGATGATTATATAATAGGAAAAGGAGACTTTGAAAAGTTATTATAATTATTTCTTATAAGCAATCTCAATTACGTCCTTATGCTTTAATCTATAATCTCTTCCTACAGCCCTTTTATTTTTCACGTCTATTGCCTTGATAAAATTATCTCCAAAATCTGAATGCAATTTATAAGCAAAATCAAGAGCAGTAGAGCCTTCCAGCATCAAGAAGCAGTCTGGCAATGTTCTTCCTTGAGAATCTTCCAATTTATTAACACCTCCAGGATAAACTGCAATGTATTTCAGCATTTCAAAAACAATTTTATTTAATATTTCCTGAACGCCTGAGCTTTTGTATTTTTTCAGATATTCCTTCATGAACTCAAGACCTTTTCTTTGCTTTTCATTTAAATCTCCTACGATATTAAAATCACTTTCTCCAGGAATATATTCTATTATTTTATTTTTTGCTGCTTCTTTTAATGCCAATTCTATTTCAGCACTGCATCCAGTTATTTCATAGTCTGGAAATTTTTTGTGCATTCTTTCAAGATTGAACAATGAGCCATCAACATCCAATTTGTTTGCTGCGATAATCATCGGCTTTATTTTTCTTAGTTCTCTTGCCAAACTTTTCAGATTGTCTTCTGACCATTCTGTAGGGTCATGACTCAATCCCAATTTTTTTATTGATTTTTCAACATTATCTTCTGTTACTTTTAATCCTGACAATTGTTCTGCCAGGGCTTTTTTTATGTTTAGATTTTCATGATGAACCTGCCTTGAAAATTTTCCCCATCCTTTCATTAATATCTGATAATACCACATATCAAGTTCAAAATCAAGAAACTCAATATCCTTGCATGGATCATATGCCAATGCAGGAACAGAATTTCCATTTTCGTCAGTGCTTCCTGAAACGTCAATTATATGGATGAATGCATCTGCCTGTCTCAAATCATCAAGAAACTGGTTTCCTTTTCCTTTTCCTTCATATGCACCCGGAACTAAGCCTGCAACATCAAGAAGTTCTATAGAAATAAATCTTTTATGGTTGATGCAATAACCTTCTCTTGGAATGCACTGCTTGTTAAATTCTTTGTCAACACAGTCTATACTTACAAATGTGATTCCGTGATTTGGCTTGATTGTGGTAAAGGGATAATTTGCTATTTCTACATCTGCCAAAGTGGATGCTTTGAAAAATGTTGATTTTCCACTTGAAGGTTTTCCTACCAGCCCAATTAACATAAGATTGATTTATTAAAATGATTTAAAAGAGTTGCTAATTTATGATGTGTTTCTTAAACTCCAATTATATTTCTCTATTTTTTCTGTTGCAAAAAAAGTTTCATTATGTTTGTGCTTGTATACAATATCCCACAGCAAAATTTCTTTTTCAGCCTTGTTCAATTTTCTCAGTTTATCCTTTACTTTCAAAGCTTCATCCCTGATTAAAACACTGTCACATAATCTCTTGTAATATTCCACTGTTTTCATAGTTGGGATTGCGAACTCGCTCATTTGCAAAGGAGTTATTTCTTTTAATATTTCCCAATAATGATTAGCTATCTCAAAATAAGCAGATATTTCATGAGCGCAGAAATTAAGTATTCTTGAACTTTCTTGATCATCTTCATATTTAAATCTAAAATTGTATAGTGTCTTTTTGCAGTCATGCCCCATGCTTGAAATGCTCTGGGCTACCGCGAATTTATTTCGAGAATCTATTACAGGCACTGATATTAATTTAAATTCATATTTCTGCCTTTTAACTGTCCTGCTTGGAACTCTAACTATTATCTCAGCACCTTCACTTTTAACTCTTTTGGAATCATCATAAATCTCAAATTCTATTCCTGTTCCTCTATTGTGAGCATAGGCAAATATTCTTGCTCCTTCTACACATTCAACTAAATTCACCTTTCTTTTTCTTCTATCATTTCCTGAAATTGGCATGAAACTGTAAGCACAATACGCTCTGCTGTCAATGCTGTTAAATGCCTCTTCCCTTAATTTAACTGGAACAAACCTATTTTTAGACACGTCTTCCAATGTATAAACTCTTTTGGGTTTTACTTCCTCCCCATGTTTTAGAAATTTTCTAGGGTATGGAAATTGAATTGGGATTAATCTTGCTTCAATTATCAATGCCTCGTTTTCATTAAGGTTTTCTATCCTTCCAACTAAATTATCATCAGCATTTACAGTATTTACTCTTAAAATGTGCGCTTTATTAGGCTCCTGAAAAAATGATTTTTTTTGATGATTCATCTTAAAAAAGAAATATCAGAAAAATTTAAAGGATTAACCTTTCTTCCACAATATCACAATCAACAAAATAACTCCAATGATATTGTAAGAATCAGCAAGATTAAAAACTGGAAAATTAAATATCCCAATATCAATGAAATCACGAACATGGCCAAAAATAATCCTGTCAATTGAGTTTCCAATTATTCCAGAAATTAAGAATAACAAAGGTAACCTTAAATCTTTTTCTTTAAAATAATAAAAAATGCAAATAATCAGAGCAATTAAATTAATTATGAGCAATGGAATATTGAGTCCTTTTAATATTCCAAAGGCTGCACCTGTATTAATTACAGTAGTAAGATAATATTTGGTAATTTGATCTAGTGCAATCAAGACAATAATCCACATAGAAAAACTTTAAAACTTCAGATATTTAAATATAATCATGGATTATGATTATCTAAAAAAAGAGGTTGATAAAAAAAGAGATATGAGGAATCTTATCAGGGATGAAATAAAAAAATCAACCGATTCTGACCTTAAATCAAAACTAAGAAAATTGCTTGTTGAAAACATAACAAAATTATCAGGATCATCAAATATCTACAAATTAAGCTATGACTCCATGTCTGAAGGTCTGGAACCTATCTATTTTTGGATTCTTGATTTTATGACTGATTCAGGGCCTAATGGTATAAAAATGGATGAAGTTATTAAGTACAAGGATGAATACGATGCTTCTGTTGCTTCTGGTTATTTTGGGGAAATGGGCTCAAGAGCATCTGTCATGCAGGATAGAGCCATGAAGATAATGGCAACAATAAATACTGTTGTAAGATCAATAATAAATCTTATTTATGATTTGAGAGAGTTTAACATAAGATTGGGTTATTATGACAAACTTCATTCTGAAAATTCTTCTGTGAAACAAGCAGCTGTTCTTGCATTAAAACAGATATGGATGGATCAGGTTGATATAAAAAAGAGTAGAGGTTCAATAAATGCTTTATCACAACAGCTTGAGTTTGTGACTTTAAGAGATGCCTTCCTTGCAATTTGGTCTATAGAAAGAATAAAAGATGTTGATTTGAATGAAAGAGTCAAGAGAATTTTAAGTGCAAGACTGGTTGAGTATCAAGAATGGGAGAATAATTCAGAAAAGGAATTAAGAAAAAGATTTAATATAGAAAAATCTTATCTTAAATCACAGGTTGCTTCTTTAAAACATTACACTGCGTGGGTTAAGCCTAATCTTATTGCTGCGAAGAAACTTGGGGTTACAAACTTTATGACTTCTGGAAGATCTTCTCCAAATTTAGTCAATACTTTTTCTAACCTAGAACTTCATCTTGGATTATTTGGAAAATTACTTGTTAAACCTGAGGATACAAATCCAAGATATAAGAATCTAACTTTTGACAGAAAATTTTATGCATGCATTGAAGTTGATATTGTTTTTAGGACTGTTCCAAAATCATATCAGGGGCAGTATGGGAGCCATTATGTTCATTCAGGAAGAACAGATATCATATTTAAAAGTTATTCATTAACTGATGAGGAAATTGAAGAGATATACAAACTAAAAGAACAAGAAGATCTTGAACTGATTGAAGAAATGACAAGCGTATCATTAAAAGAAATACAAGAAGACATTGAAATGTTTCTTAAGGATGATGATGAAATAAAAATGGAAAAATTAAAAGGAAAAGATAAAATAAACTTTTTAAAAGAAAGATTGTCAAGGTCAACTACATCTGAAGAAAGAAAATCTATGCAAAGACAGATTGATGAGGAAATATTGTTTATGAAACAGCAAGGAATTGACAAGTTTGTAATCCCTTTTGGAAATTTATTCAAAGGTTTCAAGCAGGCAACAGAACCCTTGAAGTATTTGTTCTCGGCTCTTGGATTAAGGCATAACCTCCCTACACCTGAAAAGAGCATAAGAAAAGAAGCATTAACTGAAGCAGAACAAAAATGTTATACAATATATGATGTTTACAAGAAAGCCCATGGCATGGTAACATGGTAAACATAAAAGAAATAAATGAAACTTTAAACAAATTAAAAACTAATACAGAAAGAATTTTTTATCTTGAAAATTTACTAGAAGAAATTAAAGATAAAAAATTAGAGGAAGAGGTAAAAAAATTAATTCAAGATTTAAGAGAATTGGAAGAGGTATGGCAGATAGAAACCAAGGGAAGAGTTGAATGGAGTATTCCAGAAGAGCCCTTGGAAGAGAGAAGAACTTTAGAAAAGCAAGTAATATCTATTCCTTTAGTTAGAGAAGAAAAAAAAGATGAGGATAAGATAATATATGGGTTACAAGATAATACTGATTTTTACAGAGGCAAAAAACTTGAGAATTCCAATTCAGGATATAAACCTGCAAATACAAGAATGGATCAAGGAAAACCTTTTATAGAAGGAAATGAAAGTTCTATGGAGAGAAGAGTTAATGAACAGTTTACTGGAAATTTAAAAAATGAAGACATGGATGAACCTCAGAGATATAGGAGCAATATAGATGAATCGAGGGGATATTCCTCATTGTCAGAAGAGCTTCATGAAAAGGAAAAAAAGAAATTGAGATTTTAAATAAAGCTTTTAAAAAAAGCTTTTGCAAAAAGAAAAAAAATGGAATATTTCACTGATGAATACAGGAAGAATACTGAACGGGATTTTTATGTTCAACAGAAAGTTTTAGGTGCTACTACTTCTCCTCAAAGTGCAAATCAAATCCAGGAGGTTATTTCTAGATTGAATTCAGGCGTTAAACATATTGAATTGGAATTGATATCTCCTGATTTATTTGATTCTGTACCTAAGCAGCACTTTGAGGAAATGAGGAGAATGGCTAAGTTAACTGGTGCTAATGTCAATATTCATGCTCCAGTTCAGAATATGGATTTAGCTGGTTTTAAAGAGGGAGGATGGAGTGAAACTGAAAGAGAAAAAGTTGAGCAATCAATGAAACACATGATTGACAGGGGTGCTGATTTGGGAAATAACACAGTTGTTAATTTTCATTCTTCTGGAGGTGTTCCTGCTTATGAATGGCAGGCTGAGAAATCTTTAGGTGAAGAAGAACTGCCTCCTGAAGGAAAAAGAAAAGTTTTTGTTATTG
>Ga0209541_10008081_pt1 | contig 17482 bp, 21 predicted proteins | sample RifCSPlowO2_01_FD_184027 | JGI IMG/M metagenome (GOLD analysis project Ga0209541, IMG submission 184027) | Groundwater microbial communities from Rifle, Colorado - Rifle CSP2_plank lowO2_0.1 (SPAdes) (version 2) | ecosystem: Environmental > Aquatic > Deep subsurface > Groundwater | place...
ACCCGGCGCCTTTGTATCTGCTAGACTGGCCCTATCATGACACGATCAGATATTATGCGGATACTGATCTCAAACTTTTAGCCCCGGCAAGCCGGGGCGAGCTACTGAAAGGACCATTATATTTTGCCAGTCACCGCGAGGCAATGCCGTTTTTCTACGATAGTGGCGGCGTCATCCGTAGCCAATATAAAGATTTGAAGTTGGTGTATAAAGGAAAGTTTTTCTTTTTGTTTTATTCAGATTCGGATCTAACTTTGCCGGATTTCGGCGGGGGAGGCTAAAGGCCCCCTTGACTGTCTGGGTGGAGATTTTTCTCAATATTAAGGTCTAATTCATTTAAATCGACGAGCAAGGACTAGTATTTGGGGCCAAAGGCTTATATAATTGGAAATGAAGCTAAGTTAATATTAAGAAAGAAAATATATGCTTACTAAAGCACCTATAAGCGTAGTTTTGCCCGCCGCGGATCTTGCGCGAGCGGAGAAGTTTTATCGTGAAAAATTAGGCCTTACAGGCATGGAACGCGACGAAGGCGGAATACTGATAAGTTGCGGTGGCGATACCAAGATCTATATCTACGAACGGCCGGCGGTGAAGGTAGAGCATACCCAGGCAAGTTTTACCGTCAAAGATATCGAGGCCGAGATGAAGGAGCTCCGAGGCCGGGGAGTGGTTTTTGAGGAGTATGATATGCCGGGTTTGAAGACAGTCAATGGCATAGCCGAGCTGGGTGGTATGAAATCGGCATGGTTTAAGGATTCCGAAGGTAACATTATCGCCATAGCAGAATACAGTAAATAGCAAATTGGTCTCTTGCGATAGCCTCGCCTTTCGATTTCACTCAAGGCGGGGTTTTTTGCGTCTCCGGCGAAGCTGGGGTATGATTTGTTCAAATGGAAGACTTTCTTACAAACGCATTCTCGTTAAATATTTTTGTGGCACTACCGCTTTTTGTCGTTGTTCGTGCCCTGGCGATTATAGTTCCGCCTATACCCGGAATTTTGATTGATATACCCGCAATATTCATTTTTGGCTGGTTACCCGGTTTCATTTTTGCGGAAGTGGGAATAATGCTGGGAGCAATGACTGCGTTTTGGATCGCGCGGAAATTCAAAGAACCTTTGGCAAAAAGATTTGTGCCCTTGCAAAGATTGCACGAGTGGGAAAAGAAACTGTCGGAAAATCAGAAATTTTGGTCTCTTGTGGCGATTCGGCTACCGACTAATCCGTTGTTCGATTATATTAGCTACGCGGCGGGTCTGACCAATATCAGCGCCACAAAGTTTTTTTGGACGACTTTGATCGGCAACGCGCCTTCGATGTTTCTAATTTACTATTTTGGCGGAACGTTTTTGAACCAGGGATTGTATTATGGCATAGCGTTTTTTATTGCCTTGTTAATTTTCTGGTTTATTATCAGCAAAAGTGTTTTTGGAAAATCAAATAGTTAAAACTCATTTAACAACTCCCTCCAGCGGCGGGCAGGCAAGTTTATGAGACTGTTGTTACCCAAATACTTTTACCCCTTATTCCCGCCATAGGCGGACAAGCGTGAATAGGCGAATAGTTTGAAAAATGACATCCTTACATACTTGAGAATGTTGGTATGGGTAGGAAAAGGCGTCAGGTACCATTTACCGAGACCAAAAAGACAGCGTCTGATACCTTTTCTGTTCACAAGTTTGCCCTCATCACAAAACAACAGTCTCACAAACTTGAGATTATGAGACTGTTGTTACCCAAATACTTTTACCCCTTATTCCCGCCATAGGCGGACAAGCTTGCGAAGCCTCAAGATCGTTCCTTCGACTAACACTCCGGGAGGTTTTTTGATACTCGCGTGGGGAGGTGTATAATCAGTATGTAAAGTATTACGTAATACAAATTCCGCAGAACTTTCCGGTAATTTGGACTCGTAGACGGTTACAAGTTATTTTTTTATCCATTACGTTCAGTAATTTTTTATAGAAATTTATAGCAATTCTTTCATTAGATGCAAGAAAGACTGCAAAAATTTTTAAATCGGGCGGGGATAGCTTCTCGCAGAAAAGCGGAAGAATTGATCTCCGCCGGTTTGGTTTTGGTAAACGGGAAAAAAGCTAAGCTTGGCGTAAAGATTGACCCCATGATTGACACGGTGAAGGTTTCGGGGAAAACTGTGGCGAATTTGGAAAAATTTGTCTATATCGCGTTCAACAAACCCTTGGGGTACGTTACCTCACGCCAAAGTCAATTGGGCAAGAAAACCGTTTATGATTTTTTACCAAAAAGTTTGAAAGACAAGGTTTGGACAGTGGGCCGACTGGATTTTAATACGGAAGGATTACTGCTTTTTACAAATGATGGAGAGTTGACACAAAAAATGACTCACCCAAGTTTTGATCACGAAAAGGAGTATGAGGTGGTAGCGCACAAAGTCCCGACAGAGATTCAGCTTTCCAAGTTGCGACTGGGCATTATGCTGGGAGATTACAAAACCCGGCCATGCAAAGTCTTAAGTGAAAACAAAAAAGTCCGGATTACTTTGCAGGAAGGGAAGTACCGGCAGGTGAGGCGGATGTTTGCGGTGGTAGGTCTTGAGATTTTGAAACTAAAGAGAGTCAGGATGGGTGACTACGAACTGCCTAAAGATTTGAAACCAGGCGAGCACAAATTTATTACTAAAATTGAGATTGGGGTGGGATAACAAGTTGACCTTGCCGCCGGCAAGTGTGTTGACATATCTTCGGTAATAGTATAGACTATGCGGTTAGCGTAAGACCTTTGGTTTTGCGTTGACATCCCAAAAATTTTTAGGAGACAAAGAGAATGAACAAACTGTACAGTTTTATCCTGAACCTGACCAAAGACGAGAAAGCGCAGGACATGGTGGAATACGCTCTGCTGGCCGGCTTCATTTCCGTCGCGGCAGGCGCGCTACTGCCGAACATCTCGGCGAGCATCAATACGATCTTCAGTCGCGTCACCAGCCTGCTTTCGCAGGCCTCGACGTAGCTGCCCGCGAGCGCCACGTTCGCTAGCGCCCCAATCGGAGTAACCCAAAAGGTTCTCCGTGCGGGGCCATTTTTTTTCGCATGAGAAATGGATTATTTTATCACGAATAACATTTTTTTAACTCTCACAAGCGGGCTTGACGGTTAGAGTGTGTTGGTGTATACTTGTACTCATATAGGACATACGCGCTTGCCTTTTTCAGTCGGGCGAAGCCCGACTTCCAAAACGGCTTTGGCCAATTTCTTCGTTAAAACCTCCGCTTTTCGTTCACTGTAGTAAAACTACAGCTCACTCAAATGCTCGGTTTTGCCTCGAACTTGGCTCAAACGCGTAAGTACTATGATAGTTGGAATGTAATAATATATTACATTCCACTGAAATATGGTTATAGTGCGCGGTAATGAGCAATTCACAAAAAGTATTTTTTTGAGAAATCGTCGAGCTTAAATTTATTTTTTACCATATCTTTATCATTATTTATCCTAACTATCTATGAATGGAGTAATCAAAAAGAAGACTGACAAAGGCTTTGGCTTTATTACAGCCGAAGGTCAGTCAAAAGATCTTTTCTTCCATAGCAATTCTCTCGTTGACATAACCTTTGACGAACTTCAAGAAGGTGACAATGTTTCGTTTGAAGTGGAAGATTCCCCAAAAGGACCAAACGCAGTGAACGTAAAGAAAGTCTAAAACTTCGTTTGAACAAAAACCGCTCCTCGACTAAAGTTCAGGGCGGTTTTTTTCTTGCTCGTTTGTGCCTTGCGGGGGGAAGCTAGGGAGGAGTATAATTTAGCATAGACAATAAATTGAATTTTAGTCAAAAAAATTTGGACTCCGTAACAAAAATCAAACCAGTAGTAACAGATAATATCAGAATTAGAATTCGGACAGGCGGCAGTAAGCTTTTATTGAATACACGCCCTGTTTCGCGAGTTCGGCCCGGTAAATTTTTTGCGTTTGTATTTATTATTTTATTGAGCTTTGGTGGCGCCTTATTCCCTATAAGTTTTTCTTTCAATTTTTTAGACGCCAGCGATGAAAGTATTTTTACGATTCCAGTTGATGAATATGGAGATTTACCTCTATCGGAGACGGTCTATTCCGTACTGCCGCTTGATGAGGGGATGGGCGATCGGTACGTTTTGGTTAATCTAGCGGAGCAAAAAATTGAAGTATACGATAATGGAGAGAGAGTTTTTGAGGCGATTATTTCTTCCGGACACGAAAAACGACCTACACCCAGAGGAGAATTCAGAATAATAAATAAAGCGCCCCGGGCGTTTTCAGAAGTTGCCCAGCTTTATATGCCATTCTGGATGGCTTTTACGCATGATGGAGAATATTGGTTGGGATTTCATGAATTGCCGGAATATCCTGACGGAAGCAAGGAAGGAGCGGAGCATCTCGGCTTGCCGTATTCCGGAGGATGCATTCGCCTCGGGGTTGGTCCCGCTCAAGAATTTTACAATTGGGCAAGGATCGGTGACAAGGTTTTAGTTTATTGATTTAATGACGGCATTGGATCCTCTATTTGTTATCATAACCACGGTTCAGGAATGTAAGAAATATCATCCTTGGACGTCTACTAGGTATGCCGAATAACAATTTGGCAGAAAAAGAGTTCGAGCGTCTTTTCGAACAGTATTCGGACAGTATATTCCGGCATTGTTTGTTCAAGGTCTCTCACAGGGAGACGGCTTTGGATATTATGCAAGAGACCTTTAAGCGAGTTTGGCTGAAAATTATAGAAGGAGAAAAGCTCGATAATCAGAAAGCTTTTTGTTTTAGAATTGCCAATAATTTGATTATCGACTTCTATCGTAAATCCAAAGCGATCTCTTTGGATAGTCTGGAGGTAGAGCCGGCAGTGGAAAAAGGCGAGTTAAACCCATCAGAACAAGCGGATCTGCAAATTGCGATTGAAACAATCAAAAGCTTGGGGGAAAGATACCGTGAGGCCGTACTGCTTCGCTACGTGGAAGGGTTTTCGGTAAAAGAGATCGCGGAAATATCGGGTGAAAGCGAAAATGTAATCTCGGTGCGAATTAATCGAGGATTGAGCAAGGTCAAGGAAATTATTAATCCGGAAGTATAATGGACAAGAAATTTGATATTTTTAATAACATAAAAAAAATGGTTAGATTGCGGGATTCGGAGAAGAATCACGCAAGAACCGCGATTTTTGATTTTGTGAAAAAAAATCCTGTAAGGTTTATGGAAGATGAACGTCTGCAACAAGCGCAGGAGGGAACAAGCATTTTAATATTAAAATTTAAATATATGCCTATCGCGCTTATCGTTGTTATACTACTTTCGGGAGGGACAGTATTTGCCGCGGAGTCGGCGGTGCCGGGTGATTTTTTACACCCCGTCAAAACGGAATTTAATGAAGAAGTGAGATCCACTTTTACATTTGGTACCGAGTCCAATGCCCGCTGGAATTCCAGATTGTCGGAGAGACGATTGGAAGAAGCCGAATTGCTGGCTGCGGAAAACAGACTCAATGAAGAACTCACCGTCAGGCTAAGAGAACGTTTTGAGGCGCAAGAGCAAAGAGCCTCCGAGCTCATTGCAAGACTGGAAGCCGAAGGAAAGACTGAGATTGCCGCAAATTTGGCGGCCCGAATGGAAAATGTACTGGAAGTACACGAGCAGATAATCGCTCGTCTAGCCGAAACCTCTGATCAAGATATTAGTCAAATTTTGGACACTGTCAGAGCCAGACTGCAAACTAGAGTCGAGGCAAGAGAGCATTTGGAAGTGAGAGCTAATAATTTGTCTAGCGAGCGATTGGAAGAAGTGGTAAAAAATGCCAAAGTAAGGGCTGAAAATCAAATTGAAATGGCTGAATCCGCGATCGCGGAAACAGAAAGCAAACTCGGATCAGACGCGGTGCTGTCGGCAAAAGTGAATTTAGAAGCCTCTCTCGGGCACAAAACTGAAGCCGATGCATATCTAGAAGCCGAGGTCTATGCGGAAGCCTTGGTCAAATACCAACAAGCTATCAGACTGGCGCACTCCGCGGAAGTATTGGCAAAACAGCAGTTGCGTATTGATCTAAGAATTGACATACCGGTAGCTGAATTTCTGTTAAGAGCGCGTTCAAGTTCCGATACTAACTTCGGCTCTGGCGGCGGGCAACAGGGAAATGGGCGGACTGAAAACGAAACAGACTTAGACAGTCGGAATGAAGTTGAAATAGATATTGAGCTTGAAGGTGCCGGAGTCGAGAGCTCGGCAGATATTGAACAAGAATTAGATTTTAGATTGGGACAATAAAAAAAGTCATAAAAACCAAAGCCCCTCGCGAGGGGCTTTGGTTTTACTAAAGTCATTGATTTTGGTATAGTCATAGGGATCATGAAAATAGAGAAGTTATTTTTTTTAATAATTTCAATAGCATTGGCGCTCGGGGCTGTTTTTTTTATTCCAGGATTGCGTCCGGATCAAACACACGATTTGCCAGAGGAAGAATTTGGAATTTTTCCGATAGCGGACGAAAATAAAGCAGTGGATCAGGTGGAAGTCGGCCAAGAATTTATTGACGATCAACCGGTGGCGGATTTTAATGTAAGCGTTTTTTATTCGGTTCCTTTTATTTCACAAGCGCCTTCTGGTAATTGGGCAGATGAAAGGCAAAGCAACGCGTGTGAGGAAGCCTCTGTCTATATGGCCATAAGCTGGGCCAAGGGAGAATCTATTGTGCACACTGAAGCGGAACGATTGATGATAGAGATTTCGGAATTTGAACTGTCAAAATACGGCGAATTCCGGGATACGTCAGCTCAAGACACGCTTGATTGGATAGTAAAGGATTTTTTTGGATATGAGAATGCTTGGGTTGTTGAGGATATTAACACGGAGGACATTATCATTGAATTGCAAAGGGGAAATATTGTGGTGGTGCCGGTTCACGGACAAAGATTGAATAATCCATACTTTACGCCACCGGGACCGGTAGAGCACAAAATCGTCATAACCGGATATGATTCCAGCACGGAAGAATTTGTCACCAATGATCCCGGTACCAGACGAGGTGAGGGGATGCGTTATTCGCAAGCAGTCCTGGAAGGCGCGATTCGGGACTACGCGACCGGACACAAAGAAGTCATGAGTGAGTGGAGAACCGCTATGATTGTGTTTTCTAGGGATATTTAATACTATGAAAAATAAATTCAGAATTTTTTTGGTAATTTGTATAGTAGTTCTGGTCTTGACTGGAGTTTTAATTTTTGCGGACAATCAGCCTCAAACAGACCGTCAAGAAATAAGCAATGTTAACGAAGCTCGGGATCCAAAGGAAGAAATTCATCCTGTTTCAATACCCGCGATTATGCAAAAAGAATTTGACGGGCGGGATTTTATACTTGGTCAAATACTGGACGACAATTCATTTTACACAAGATACTACATAACTTACAAAAGCGGAGAGCTGACTATTTCGGGAATTATGAATGTGCCGAAAGGTGAGGCGCCAGTCGGCGGATTTCCTTTGCTCATCTTAAATCATGGTCATATTGATACAGCAGTCTACACAAATGGTCGAGGGCTAAGGCGAGAGCAGGATTATTTCGCGCGACAAGGTTATGTAGTGGTTCATCCGGATTATAGAAATCACGCGGATTCCAGCAAGGACGAGCGTGATGAACTGGCAGTCAGGCTAAGCTACGCGGAGGATGTGATAAACGCTGTTTACGCGGTGAAGTCTTCGGGCTTGGATTTTGTCAACACGGACAATGTCGGAATGCTGGGTCATTCCATGGGTGGAGGAGTTACGCTTTTGGCTTTGGTTGTTGCTCCGGGATTGGTAGATGCCGCTATATTGTACGCGCCGGTGACTGGTAATTTGCAAGACAGCTATGAGCGCTGGATAGAACGGCGGCCGGAATCAGCAGAACAGATCGCGAATCTATACGGAAGCCCCGATGATTCACCTGATTTTTGGAAAAATGTTAATGCGGAAAATTTTTTTGAGCGAATCACAGCACCTATACGGATTTTTCATGGCACCACTGATGAAAGCGTACCTTTGGAGTGGTCGGAAGAGACACGCGACTTACTGAATGCTTTGGGCAAGCAAGTGGAGCTGACAATATACCCGGGCGCGCCACATGAGTTTGGGTCTGATTGGTCTGACTTTATGAATAGTTCTGAAGAATTTTTCGCGGAATCTTTGAAATAGTTGCCCAGCTAACATGACTGGAAAATAGTCGTCGCTTGATGTAATGTAAAGGTATGAAATGGATATATAATTGGAAATCTTTGGTAATTGTTATACTCGTTGCTGTTTCGGCTTTGGTAATAATCTTACCGGTGTTTGGTTGTCACGATGATCACAAGCCTACTCACTGCCATACAGTATGGCAATTATTTTATTAACCTTTTAATTCACGCTTGAAATAAAAATAAATTGACAGTATTCACTGAACTGACAATTTTAGTCGTTTTGGCCACGGCTCTGGCCTTTGTAATGCGCTATCTGCGCCAGCCGCTCATTGTTGGTTATATTTTGACCGGACTCATCGGCGGGCCGATTTTTTTGGATGTAATAAAATCCGAAGAAGTTTTGAATCTTTTCAGTGAAATCGGCATCGCGTTTTTGCTTTTTATTGTCGGCCTGAATCTCACTCCGCAGGCCATCAAGACTTTCGGTAAGGTTGCCCTCTTGACGGGTCTTGGACAGGTAATCTTCACTTTTTTTATCGGATGGATCATTACTACGGCTTTGGGATTTGGATTCGCTGAATCCATGTACCTGTCCATCGGCTTGGCATTTAGCAGTACTATAATCATTCTGAAACTTCTCTCTGACAAAGGAGATTTGGAGAAATTATATGGCAAAATTTCAATCGGATTTCTGCTGGTACAGGATTTTGTCGCGGTGTTAATTTTGTTTTTTGTCCCGGTTTTTTCCGTACCGGATAATTCACCAATGATAGTCGCAGTCAGTATTATCAAAGGTCTAACTATCCTGATAGTAGTATATTTAATCGCATATTTTTTGTTCAAACGGATCAACCGATTTGTCGCAAAATCTCAAGAATTGCTTTTTCTTTTTGCCATTGCCTGGGGACTGGGACTTGCCGGCATGTTTCGCGCGGTCGGGTTCTCTTTGGAAAGCGGAGCTTTGATCGCCGGAGCCACCCTCTCCATCCTGCCTTCACATGACGAAATTCATTCTCGCCTCAAACCCTTGCGAGATTTTTTCATTGTCTTATTTTTTGTGCTATTGGGCGCGAGAATGGTCATCTCCGGTACCGAAGGAATTTTTGGCAACGCAATTTTGCTTTCCTTATTTGTACTTATTGGTAATCCTTTGATTTTGTTGATTATTATGGGACTGCTCGGTTATCGAAAGAAAACGTCTTTTCAGACCGGTTTGACCGTGGCGCAGATCAGCGAGTTTTCACTGATTGTGATTGTACTGGGAGTCAGTTACGGCCATATCGGCCAGGAAATCTTGTCTCTTGCGACTCTAGTCGGTCTGATAACAATTTTGATCTCCACCTATATGATTACATATTCGGAAAGACTGTTTTCATTTTTGTCCCCCATATTATCAATCTTTGAGAAACGCAATACCCAAGAAATGGAACTGACTGTAAGCAACCCGGAACTGGTGCTTTTTGGTCATAACCGTATTGGTTATGATTTTTTACGAACATTCCAGTCTATGAAGAGACCATATTTGCTCATTGATTATGACCCTCAAGTCATTGAAAAAATGCAACAAAGCAACGTGCCTGCTGAATATGGGGACGCGAGCGATATCGAATTTTTGAGGCTTATGAATTTTTCCAAAATCAAGCTGGCGGTTTCTACTATTCCGGACTACGAAACCAACCGGCTGATTTTGAGTCATGTGAAGAGCAAGCGGAGGGGAGTAATTGTAGTCGCGGTCGCCAATACCGTAGCCGACACCGAGTCGCTCTATGGGCAAGGGGTAGATTACGTGATTATGCCCCATCTGCTCGGTGCGCAATACGCGGCAAAAACAGTTCAAGACCTGCAGTTTGACAGAAAGAAGTTTGCCTCTTTAAGGCAACGGCACATTAAATATTTGGCCAGCAGAGGATACAAGCAGTAGGCAAAATCTTGGTTCTAGAAGGGAGTATAATAATCAGTCAATTTTCAAAATGAGTAACGAAGTTATCAGACGAATTTTTATTTTCTGTTTCATTGGGGTGGTGATGGTTTTTTTGACATTGATAACTCATGAGACAGGCCACGTTTTGATGGCCAAGCGCTATGACGGTGAAATACTTAGAGTCAAACTTTTGGGCGTTGAAGTCTACCCGGAAGTCAAATTTTCGGGATTTGAAAATAATTTTGGATCAGTTCGGTACACCGGTGGCAGTTCATACAAAGAGCACGGCTGGATATACTTGATGGGTTCGGGGACCAATTGGCTCATCGCCATTGGTGGTTTGCTTGTGCTATTTTTATTCAAAATATTCAGAGTCAAGAATTTTTATTTGAATACGATATTTATTTTCATGTCGCTTATGTTTCTGGATTTTATCACCTATATGTTTGGATGGCGATTAAGCGGCGAGAAAGAACCTTTCACGGCGGCGGAATATCTGGGCTGGAACGAATCGATTTTTTTCGTCTGCGTGATGCTGTCGGGAGCCCTGCATTTATTGGCGGTAATATATTTACTTGTAACCTCTGGTTATTGGAGGAATTTTACGGCCAAGCAAGATTATATAAACTAAACGCCAAGAATTTTACCTTAGCATGAACTAGATTCTCCGCCAAGAGGTTTTTTCGTAAAAAAAACCGAGCGTCTGGGTAGACAGCTCGATCGAGTATCATCGGATCAGTTTGTTGCTTTTCCCAAAAGCCGACACAGATCATGAGCTGCCGTATCAATCTGATGGTCGGCAACTACTCTTCCCAACCGTGAAAAGATTACTCTTAACCCGTCTCGGAATTGAGTCTTTATCATGGGCCTAGGGATAATATCCTGTAGTTGGTCAATGATACTGCTTGCCTCCTCGATGCTCATTGAGTGACCGAAAGCTTCTATCAGAACTACCACCGGAGACAAAGTCTCGTCAGTAGCTCTCCTGGGGGCAAGCGATCCAAGTCTTCTTAACATAGCTCCTCCAACACATAGAAATTGTCATAATATTAACAGAACATTCACTACCTGTCAATCGCCGGTTTTTTGTTTGAATATTTTGGGTAAATAAGACATAATAAAATATGCGCATGTTAAGTAAAAAAGTGTTACGTTATGATCAATAATAGTCTCAAGATAATATCAGGGACAGCGAATGAACCTCTGGCGCGAGAAGTGGCAAAGCTTTTGAAAGTTGATTTGACCCCCGTGGAAATTAAGCGATTTACAGATGGGGAAATCTATGTACATATTGAACAATCAGTACGTGGTTCGGATGTATATGTCATTCAGCCAACCTCACCGGATGTTAACCAGAACTTGATGGAGCTTCTATTGATTTTGGATGCCTTGAAGCGGTCCAGTCCGACGATGATTACCGCTGTGATACCATACTTTGGCTACTCGCGCCAGGATAGACGGACTATACCTCGTGAGCCGATTTCTGCCAAGCTGGTTGCCGATATGATTACCAAAGCGGGAGCGGGACGGGTGATGATGTTTGACGTTCACGCAGCGCAGATTCAGGGATTTTTTGACGTCGCCTCTGATAACATTGAATATTTGCCATTTTTCGCGGAGCACATTCTGGATCGTCGACTGAAAAATGTAGTCGCGGTGAGCCCGGACGCCGGTGGAGTGGCCAACACGCGCCAACTGGCCAAGCATATCAACGCGCCATTGGCGATAATTGATAAAAGGAGAACACATGCCGGGGCCAAGGCCAAAGTCGGCTATATCATCGGTGAAGTGCGTGACAAGATTTGTATTTTGATTGATGACATGATTGATACGGCAGGCACCATTACCGAGGCGGCCAAATTGCTTAAGAAAAAAGGCGCTAAGCAGGTTTTGGTATACGCTACTCATGGCGTATTCTCCGGCAAAGCCATTGCCCGGATAAAAGCTTCGCCGATTCAGGAGATGGTGGTGACAAATACTATTGAACAGACTAGAGAAAAACGCGCTCGAAACATAAAAGTTGTCTCGATTGCGCAGCTAATCCGTGAGACTATCAGAAGCAATCACGAAGGACGACCGATGGGTAAATATTTTGATGAAATCTATGAGCGGATTTATAAAAAAAGAAAAAAAGTGGAGGATGGTTTAATTGAGGATTAAAAACATGTTGAAAAAAGTTTGGATTTTACCTTTATTGATTTTTGTTACCGGGGTAATTTATTTTGCGGTACAAAGTGGAAGAAAGAACCAAGATTCAGAAGTTGTAAAGCCGGATGAAAAGAGTGTACTGGCCTTGGTAGACGAAATTGACATTTTAGTTTTGGAATCATTTCCCGTACAGATTCGAGCGACTGTCAAAGGTAATCTTCCAAGCCCGTGCTTTGAAATTGGTGACATTAATGAAATAAGGCAGTACAATCATTTCACCGTGAGTATAAAGACTAAAGAAGTCGCGGAGATATGCGCTCAAGTCTTAACGCCTTTTGAGGAAAGTATCCCTTTGTCTGTTTATGGGCTAAAGGCCGGGCGCTATACAGTGGAAATCAATGGAGCAATGGGCGAGTTTACATTACAGCAAGACAATTTTTTGGATGATCAAAATGATAGCGCCACACCCTTACAAACAACTCCTTCATTGCCTCCCGGGTACTGATAATTCCGATGTAAGCTTATTTTTCATCGGTTTTTTTTCAAAGGATCGGAGGAGTTACCAAAGTACTAAAAAAAGACCCCTTTCGGGGTCTTTTTTATTTTCAGAGTTAGAAATCGCTTCCACCTCTGTTGAATCCGCCTCGGCCACCTCGGCCACCACCACCGTTACCACCGCGGAAACCACCACTGCCACCACCACGAGGTTTTCGATCAGTCATTGGTCGGGCTTCGTTGACCACTAGTTTGCGGCCACCAAGCTCGCTACCATTGAACTGTTCGACTGCTTTGTCGGCGTCTGCATCGTTTTCGAATTCTACGAATCCGAACCCTTTGCTACGACCGGAAAACTTGTCCATGATGATATTAGCAGAAGAGACTGCGCCCGCGGACGAGAAGTGTTCTCTCAACTCCTCATCGGTTGTTTCGTAAGGCAGGCTACCTACATATAGTTTCTTTGCCATTTTCTTCTACAATATTGCTTATTGAAGTGTGTGGAGTAAATATATTACGCCTAAACTTCAAATTACTTATGCCCTGTCTCGACCACACACTTAATAAAGACTTTTGTCCTATTTATATGCTTAATACAGGATGATGGGAGCATAGCATATATTAGGCTATAAATGCAAGGGCGAGTTCATTCATCCTTACAGATGGTTTGCGTTTAGCTAATTATTGACAATTTGTTATAATAAAATAGTCCGAAATGTATATTTGAATCAATGCAACTCAAAAAAATTACTTTTTTAAAGGTTTTAATTCTAGTTATTGTTATCTTAGCAATAATGATATTCATTAACGCCCGAAAGATTTCCGGGTTAACTTTTGAAAAGCAAAGCGATGTTGAGTATACCGCAACTTTAAACAATGAAATCTATACAGTGCTTTTTCGTCCGAAGCATGCCATTTCGCCACTCTTTGGCATGGCAACGACAGAACTGGGTACAAAATTTGCCTTAGTTCGAGATGATTTGCCAAAGTCAGCGAAAAATTTCGTTATGCATCATGAAATCTATCATTTGCAAGACCATGCGCGCAAGAGTACTCTATCTATGGAAATTCATGCAACGCTTGGTGCGATTCCGTACGCGCCACTGGGTTTTTTACAGACGGTGATTTTGACGCTGGCCGATGCTGATAGGAGAAATTTATATTCTAAAAAATTTTTCTAGTTTTAATAACATCCACCCTTAACATCTCTTCCGCAATGGGAGAGGGAAATATTAGAAAAATAATTAACAATAAATTTATGATAAATAGAGAAACCGTCGGAGGTCCGGAGATAGACGTTGAAGGAGAAATGAGGAAACTACGACAAAAAGCGAAAGAGGGCGAAGAGACAGGGGAGACTCGTGAGGAAATAGAGGAAAGATTGTGGGCAGAAAGCGGAAGATTGGCGACGTTGAGAGACAACGCGCAAACAAACGCGGAAAAAACTGGCAAGTATGATGCTATAGACGGAAGACAAATCGATGCATTAGATGAAAGTGTAAGAGATTTGCAAAATAAACTCGCCAATTTTGACCGAGAGTCTAGGAAAAAGTAGTTTTGCGAGTAAAGTTAAATAGTTGTTTTCATTAATAAATATAGATTTTAGAAATTATTGTCGTTTTTTCAAGCGCGCGTTATATCCCACAAGCGCCAAGAAGAATGAAATAAAAAAACCCGCCGGTCGAAGGTCCGCGGGTGATCGAGGTTTATTTGTTCGGGATCGGTTTCCCGATTTTTTTTAGAACTTCGTGTACGATGGCGGGAGCGTTATCCTCGAAAAACTGATCATCGATGTCTAGCGAGTTGGGCTTTACTCGAACTTCTTCGGCCGCCCCGTGTTTTTTGAGATAGGTCTTTTGTTTGACTAGACGAACGATAATTTGCAGGTAATTTTTTGACGGCTCCACCAGAACGATCCAACATCCGTCTACCTGCCAATTGCCCTGTTCTTCCAGGAATTTTGCTTGCAGGAGATCTTGCATCTTGCCAGTTTTCAGGATTGCTTCCTCAATCGGTGGTTTGTAGTTGGCGTCGCGTGAGAGGAGCGGCATATTGGTATCTATCCAGATACCGGGGGACCTTTCGGTCTTGATCACTCGGACCGTATTCTCGCAAGATTCTTTCGCTTGCAGAGATACTATACCCCAAAAAATCAGTAGGCTCACGATGATAGTCGTAATCATTTCCCGCCTCCTTATTCAAAAGAATTTTAGTTTTTCTGGATTACAAAGTCAAGTCATGGTATTATTTAGTCACAATCTGCGAGGAGGAATCAATCATGAAAAAAAGAGTATCTTTCGATGGTCCAGATGGTCCGCGCGCGTGCGATTCTACCGTAGTGGATCAATTGGCTCAAATTCGAGGACTTTCCCCAGGGCTTCGTTCCTCTGTGAGTCGCGAAGATGGTCGAGAGCCTCCTCAAAAGCCATCACAAAAACCCGAAGCATAATCGTCTTAAAACGACGATCTTTTTTTTGCTAAGCGCGAAACGACGTGTTATTATGAATTTGTAAATATGTCAAACATAGCAGACGGAAAGAAGATAGCGTCCGAGATTTTGCAGGACCTTGAGAAGCGAGTAAAGGCGCTGAATGAGCAAAATAAACAACCGGCATTGGCGGTTGTTTTGGTGGGTGACGACAAGCCGTCACATACCTACGTCAGGCAAAAGCAGAAAGCGGCAGAACAAATAGGAGTGGAATTTTACAAACTTGAGTATCCTGCCAACATTGGCAAAGACGAACTGATTGCAGAAATCAAAAAAGCGCAAAAAGAACGCAAGCTTTCCGGCCTCATTGTCCAGTTGCCGGTGCCGGAATCTCTCTGGCCGTACACGCGTGAAATTGTAGACAATATTGATATCCGGCTTGATGTTGATTGTCTTTCGCATTGCGCTCTGGGACGAGTGATGATGAATGTCAGTCCGATCGTTCCGCCTACGCCGGGAGCTATTATGGAAATTTTGAAATATTATCAGATAGCACTTGAGAATAAACACGTGTGTCTGATAGGTCGTGGCGATCTGATCGGTAGACCACTGGCGTCAATGCTTACGCATGAGAAGGTGGCGCTTTCAGTGCATGGGCGTGGTACCAGAAATTTGGCCGACTTTACCCAAACCGCGGATATCATTATCACCGGGGTAGGCCAGAAAAATTTATTGACTGGCGACATGGTCAAAGATGGTGTGGTGGTGATTGACGCGGGGATTACTTTTACCGACGGAAAAATCGGTGGCGATATTGATTTTGATTCGGTGGCCAAAAAAGCAAGTCTTGTTACCCCCGTGCCGGGCGGAGTGGGACCGGTGACCGTGGCAAAACTTTTGGAAAATGTTGTGATAAGTTGCGAGCGTGATTAGTTTGATACTTTGATACTCGAGTCATACCACAGTTTATTTCGCGTCATTCGCATATTGTCAGTAATATTCGCATCGCTATATGAAAAATAAATGGAAATCTTTGGTCATCTTGGGCGCGCAGTGGGGCGACGAGGGCAAAGGCAAGGTGACTGATTATTACGGCGCCCAGTCTGATTTTGTTGTACGTTTTCAGGGTGGAAATAACGCCGGCCATACGATAGTTACCGCCGGGAAAATTTTTAAATTACACTTGCTACCCTCGGGAGTGCTTCATAAAAAAAATACCATAATCATTGGTAACGGAGTCGTAATTGACCCACGGGCTTTGTTTACAGAAATTGACAGCCTGGAAAAAGAGGGACACAAGATTAAACTTTTGGTCTCTGAACGCGCGCATATTATTTTTCCATTTCACGTCTATCTAGACGGCATTTCCGACGCGTATAAGGCAAAAAAAAATCTTTCAGCACTTTCCACGCATCGAGGCATAGCGCCGACTTATGCTGATAAATACGAAAGAATTGGAATCAGGGCGATTGATTTTATCAATCCAAAATATTTTCAGGAAAGATTTGATTTACTGGTCGATCTCAAAACCAAGCAGTTGCGAGGGGTTTATGGGTCAAAGGTTAAAGTTGATAAGAAAAAAATCTTTTTGGCTTACAAAAAACACGCAAAGAGAATGAAAAAGTATTTGGCGGATATTCCAAAGATTATCAACTCGGCCCTAGATCATAATAAAAAAGTCATTTTCGAAGGCGCGCAAGGCGCCCAGCTTGACGTTGATCATGGCGTATATCCTTTTACCACTTCGTCCAATACCACTGTTGGAGCGGTACTTACAGGCGCGGGAGTCGGACCAAAAAAGATAGACAAAGTCATCGGCGTGGTAAAAGCCTATCTCTCCCGAGTTGGAGGCGGACCACTACCGACCGAGCAAAAGAATGCTATCGGCGATTATATCCGAAAGACTGGGGCTGAATATGGCACCACCACAGGTCGGCCCCGAAGAATCGGTTGGATTGATCTTGTGCAATTGCGTCAGGCCGGAGGAATCAATGGCCTTACTTCTATTGCAATAACCAAAATCGACGTCTTGGATAATCTCAAGGAAATCAAGGTCTGTGTGGCCTATAAGTACAAGAATAAAATTTTGAAAGATATGCCTGCTGACCTGACGGTATACCGCGCCTGTAAGCCGGTATACAAAGTATTTCCAGGATGGAAAAACGGTTACGGAGATGTTACAAAATACAGCCAATTGCCAAAAAATTTGCGAAAGTACGTGGAATTTATAGCGCGCGATTTAAAGGTGCCAATAGACATGGTTTCGATTGGTCCGGAAAGAGAGAAAACCATAGTCATGTAATTTGTAACATATAAAAAATATGGACAAA